>Ga0207084_1022_pt1 | contig 43842 bp, 32 predicted proteins | sample Alteio_BWMinHeat_55_FD_153543 | JGI IMG/M metagenome (GOLD analysis project Ga0207084, IMG submission 153543) | Enriched cells from forest soil in Barre Woods Harvard Forest LTER site, Petersham, Massachusetts, United States -... | ecosystem: Environmental > Terrestrial > Soil > Temperate forest >...
GATTTATGCAACAGGCGGTTCTTCGGGTGTAAGAGGTGTGTTTGCTTGGGACGAAGAAGGATTTGTTGATTTTGTGAGTTTGTTTTTTCGTTATCAATTTCGTGATGATTATGCAAAATGGGATGGAAAAAAACCCTTTAAAATAGCTGTTATTGCTGCTGATGCGCCTATTCATATGAGCACACCTATTTTCAGTGTGCCATTATTACCCGAAGCAAAAATTTATATTACGCCTGCAACATGGCCATTTGAAAAATTGGTTGCTGAGTTAAATCAAATTCAGCCAACACACTTAATTGGTTATACGAGTGTGATACATCAATTAGCTGAACACGCTGCAAAAAATAAATTAACATTTAAACCGTTGCGTGTGAGTTGTTCTAATTTAAAATTCTCTACATCAAATGCAGCTAAACGTGCTCGGTGCCAAGAAGAATTTTTTTTTGCGTGAGAAAGTAAATCACGTAATTTTTTTTCTTGTTGCGCAAGAATTTCTGAACGCGACCATTTCAAACGTATTTGTTGTTCTTGAATACGCTGCTGAATTAAAGAAATTTCTTTTGCTCGCTGCTTTTGATAGGTATTCATTTAATGACAGGCGGTTGCCACCCTCCGAAAATTTCTTCAAGTCGTTTAGCGACTGCTAATGCAATATCATCTCGCCATGCTTTTGAAATAATTTGAACGCCAATCGGCAAACCTTCTTTTGAAGTACCACATCGCACAACCGCAGCAGGCCATTCTGTCATATTAAAAGGTAAATTATAGGTTAAATCATTTCCCAAACTAAATTCTTTTGAATCTTCTGTCGAAACATAAGAGCGCGCAGGAAAAGTAGCAACAGGACAAAGAATCACATCATATGAATTCATAAATTGCATCATTTGAATTTTAAATTGATCCAGCATCAGCAAACGATGTCTTAATTCCGTTACTGAAAATTCACATTGTTTTGCAACGTCTAATAATGCTTGAAAAGGCGGTGCTATTTTTGTAACGTTCATTGCTTGCATTCTATCAAGCAACCATTGACCGCGATCGCCTCCATAAAAAAATAATTCTTCAAATGCAGTATACGTTTCTTTTTTAATAACAGGATAATCTTCTTTAACACTGGCCACTTCTTTTGTTAAAGCGTGCGCAGCATTTTCAATTGTTTTAATAATGTCATCGCGCGGATAAGCCACACCATTATTTGTATAAAACGCAATTCGTAAATTTTTTAAATTTACTTCAGAAGCATCACGAACAGGAATAGGAAAAACAGTCGGATCCATTCCATCAGGTCCTGCTAAAATAGGAAGCACATAAATTAAATCTTCAACATGACGAGAAAAAGGACCTTGTGTTTCCACCAAATTTAAAATACCTAAATCATTTTGAAATTTACCTGTATAAGGAATCAGTCCTCGCGTCGGTTTCAGCGCTGCAACACCGCAATTATGTGCAGGTTGTCGAATACTTCCTCCGCTGTCTGCACCAATACCAAAAAAAGATCCGCCTGCTGCAATGATTGCTGCTTCTCCACCACTGCTTCCACCCGGAGATCGCGTTAAATCATACGGATTATTTGTACGACCATAGAGTAAATTTTCTGTTTCATATGTCATCGAAAAATCAGGGATATTCGTAACACCCATCACAATCGCACCTTCTGCACGTAATCGCGCAACGACTGTTGCATCTTCTGTTGCAATGCGATTGCTCGAACTTTCATTTCCATAGCTGCATAAAAATCCTTTTACGTTGCGTCCATCTTTTATCGTGATAGGAACACCCTGTAATTTCCCAATTTTTTTTCCTTTCGCAATGAGTAAATCAGTTTGTTTTGCAGCTTCTAGTGCTTTCTCATGTGAAAGAGATTGAACAATGGCATTTATTTTAGGATTCACAAATGCAACATGTTCTAAATAAATTTCCATAAATTCTTGGCAAGAAATTTTTTTATCTCTAATAAGATCCGCTAAGTGTTTAGCAGAAAATGTCAGCAATTCATTCATCATTTTTTTAATCCAAAATTAATTTTTTAACTTCTTCTTCACGCGCATTCAACCATTTTTTTCTATTTTCTTCTGTTAATTCAATTTCAGTTTTTTGATTTGCTTTATCTAAATATAACTTTCCATTTAAATGATCAATTTCATGTTGCAAAATTCTTGCGTACCATCCATTCGCTTGAATGTTTTTTTGATTTCCATTTTCATCTAAATAGTCGACTTGCACTTGTTTTGCACGCGGTGTGACGCGCATGCAACCTCCCACACTTAAGCAGCCTTCAAAAAAAATTGCTTGTTCAGAATCAATCACAGTTAATTTCGGATTAATGATCACATGAAATGCAATTGCCTTTCTTCCACGCTCTTCACGAATCGCGGGTAACATCGCTGAAAAATATTCTTCGCGATCTTCAATGACTATTAATTGCAATGAAATTCCAATTTGTGGTGCAGCTAATCCCACACCGGGTGCTGCACGCAATGTTTCTTTCATTGAAATAATTAACGATTGAATTTTTTCACTCTTAATTTCTTCGAGTGAAAGTTTTTTTGCTTTCTGTCTTAATACAGGATCGTCTTTTTGGATAATTTTATATATCATTTTATACCTCAAAATCACCGGAGCTAAAAATGCTAGCACTTATTCAACGCGTTTCACATGCAGAAGTCAAAGTAAATAACACTGTGATTGGATCCATTCAACAAGGTATTTTAGCGTTAATTGGAATTGAAAAAACAGATACCGAAAAAAACGCAGATAAATTATTAGAAAAAATTTTGAATTACAGAATTTTTCAAGATGAATTTGACAAAATGAATTTGAGTTTGAAAGATGTGAAAGGAAGTTTATTACTGGTTTCACAATTTACTTTAGTTGCAGAAACTAATTCAGGAACACGTCCTGGATTTTCAACAGCCATGCCGCCAGCTGAAAGTAAAATACTATTTGAAAAATTAATTCAACTTGCGCGAGAAAAATATTCTTCAATTGAAACAGGAGAATTTGGTGCGTATATGCAAGTGAGTTTGTGTAATGATGGACCGGTGACTTTTTTATTGAAGGGTTAAAAGATTGTCATGCCAGCGTGCTTTTAGCTGGCATCCAGTGACTTTTAAAAAAGCCTCTGGATGCCACCTCTCGCAAAAAACGCTCGGCTGGCATGACAGATAATTATTTTTTAGCTCTACTTAAAACGACTCGCAACAGGATAATACACTTCAGGCTCATCATCTTCATTAGAATAACCCATCGCTACTGCCACTGCCGACGACGAACCCAACATCTCAGCATCATCCCTCACCCATGCAACAACACCTCTCCTCCCTCTTTCTTCTGCACGCAACTCCTCCATCGCCTCCATCCACTTATCAGGTTCCCTTATATGTGGAAAAGGATCAGAATCATCTTGCCCATCCAAACCCCAGTGATTCATTGAAATACCCGCGGCGGCGGCGGCGGCGGCAGCAGCTTCTACTGCTGCTACTACTTCCAACGGCGTTGTAAAAAATTGCCCTAATGTTCTTGATTCTCGAAATGCCTTAACAGCTGCAACATCCCCATCAACCGCTTTTTGTAAAAAACAGCTTGTAAGCTTCTGACCTGTTTTTAATACCACATTCTTCTGATGTGCTTTTAATACATTAAGAAAAGAATTATCTTTACGAACAAGAAGAATTGTTTGCACTCGTCCGTTAAGAGCAGCATCAAAAAAATCGTTTCCTAAATGTTTTTTTAACCCATCCGAAAAAGTTTGCGGCACTTCAGCAGACGTTAATCCTAATTTAGCAATTAAATCATTTCGAAATTTATCTTGAGGAGAAGCAGCCGCCGTTGTTGTAGCTGTTGCTGCAGGCGTTTTAAAATCTTTTACATCTGCAGTTGCTGGTGTAGCAGCGGATGCAGCTGAACTTAAAGCCGCCATACTTGCCGCTGTAGAAGATGAAGGTTGTTGAGATGCGCTTTTTGCCATAATATCCTCTCGTTTTATGAGTTAATTTTGAACGCAAATTATACAATTTTAATAAAAAAGTTTCAAATATATTAAAAATTCCTATTTTTTTCAAAGAACTACCCGCTGCAGGCTCCACCCTGAAAAGAATAGTGTACAATGGCAAAAAAACAACTAGGCCTCTTCAGCAATGACGAAACCAAAACCAGAATTACACTATTTATCGATTGATCAACTCGAACGCGGACAATTTCAACCACGTCGTCATTTCGATGCCGCACAATTACAAGAATTAGCAGAATCCATTAAAAATACCGGTGGATTATTGCAACCGATTGTTGCGCGTCCTTTGAATCATGGGAAATTTGAAATTATTGCAGGTGAACGTCGTTGGCGTGCTGCACAACTTGCGGGACTCACTGAAGTCGCATGTTTAGTGAGTCGTTACACCGATGAACAAGCACTTCAAGCTGCGATTATTGAAAATATTAATCGTGCGGATTTAAATCCAATTGAAGAAGCAGAAGCGTATCAACGACTCATTGATGAATTTCATTATTTACACGAAGAAGTGGCAGCTGCAGTTGGAAAATCTCGCGTATCGATTACCAATTCATTGCGATTATTAAAATTAGATCCACGCGTGAAAGAATTACTCATTACAGAAAAATTATCAGAAGGACACGGAAAAATTTTAGCCGGACTTTCTCTCTCACAACAATTTCCACTCGCAGAAAAATGTGTTGAAAAAAATTGGAGCGTTCGCAAAATTGAATTAGAAGTAAAAAAATTACAAGATATTTCTTCTGATGGAAAAGAACCTTACAGTGATCCCAATATTAAAAAATTAGAAATGGCGTTGACGGATCATGTGGGAAATAAAGTGCAAATTGAATGTGAAGAGCGTGGTGGTGGGCAAATGATTATTCGATTTAATAATATTGATGAACTCGAAGGACATTTTGATCGCTTAGGATTTAAGACAGATAAAATTTCGTAACAATTCATGTCCACTTTGCGATAACACAGATTCCGGATGAAATTGCACACCAAACACAGGAAATTCTTTATGTTGCAACGCCATCACTTCACCTTGCTCGCATCGCGCAGTCACAATTAATTCAGCAGGAAAATTTTCTTCACTCACAATTAAAGAATGATAACGCGCAACAGAAAGTGGATTTTCTAAATTTTTAAAAATATTTTTTTCATCGTGTGTGATGAAAGAGGTTTTTCCGTGTTTAGGATTTTTCGCGTGCGTAATTTTTCCGCCATAGACTTGCCCAATGGCTTGATGTCCTAAACACACGCCTAAAATAGGAATTTTATTTCCAAATTCTTGAATAACGTTAAGAGAAATTCCTGCTTGATCAGGCGCACAAGGTCCCGGTGAAATAATAATATGAGAAAAATTATTTTTTTTAATTTCATCAAGCGTGATTTTATTATTTCGTTTTACAACAGTTTCATGACCTAATTCATTCACATAACGCGAAAGGTTATAAACAAATGAATCGTAATTATCTATTAATAAAATCATGTTAAACATTCCGCTAATTTTTTCACTTTTGTGAGTGTTTCTTCGTATTCTTGCAATGAATCAGAATCTAATACCACCGCCCCACCCGCTTGAAATGTGACACGATTATTTTTAATTCCAAACGTCCGAATTAAAATAGAAAAATCCAAATCCCCATTAAATCCAAAATAACCTAAACTTCCACAATAAATTCCACGCCGCGTCGGTTCCATTTCTGAAATAATTTCCATCGCACGAATTTTTGGCGCACCCGTAATGGAGCCGCCCGGAAATGTCGCACGCAATAAATCTATTCCATTAAAATGATTTTTTAATTTTCCTGTCACTACAGAAACCAAATGATGCACACTCGTGTAACTTTCTAATCCACATAAAACAGGCACTTTTACGCTGTGCGGCTCACACACACGTGATAAATCATTTCGTAATAAATCTACAATCATCACATTTTCAGCGCGATCTTTTTCACTTTGTAATAATTCCCGCGCCAACATTTTATCTTTTTCTAAATTTTTATCACGCGCACGTGTTCCTTTTATCGGACGCGCCTCAACTTCGTGATGAGTTAATTTTAAAAATCGTTCGGGTGAAGCAGATGCAATTGCAAATTCATTCCATTTAAAAAAAGCAGAAAATGGTGCGGGATTTATTTTTCGCAATTGTTGATACAAATCAAATGATGAATTGTTTTGTAATTCCGCAGAAAAACACTGTGAGATATTTGCTTCGAAAATATCTCCGTCACGAATATAATTTTTAACTTTTTCGACAGCAGCTTGATAACCTTCAGAAGAAAAATTCGAATGAATTTTTTCGGCTGCTATTTTTTTAGAATCATACTGAAATTTATTTTTTATTTTCTCTAAAAAAAACTCTAACCTTTTTTTCGCACGCAATTCACGTTGATTAAAATCTTGCTCAGGATACCCACTCGAAAAAATCCACGCGCGTTTTTTTTCCAAATCAAATGCGATCACCACATCATACAATCCCATCACCATATCCGGAAAATTCATTTCATCTTTTTGCTGAGATTTTATTTCTTCTAATTGATGACAAAAATCATATGAAAAAAATCCTGCTGCACCGCCTTGAAATGGCGGCAATTCTTTTTCAAACACTAAAGGAAATTTTTTCCATTCTGTTTCAAGCACAGCTAGCGGATGCGCATCTATTTTTTTTCCATCTAAAAAAACAGCTTCATTTTTGCTGGTAATCACTGAAAAAGGAGACACAGCAATAAAACTATAACGCGCACATCCAGCACTATCTAAAAATAATGCACCGTCTTCTCCCGCAAATTGCGAAAAAATTTCTGATGGGTCTGAATAAATAATTTCTTGGAACAAATTAAACCTCATATCTTATTTATTTTTTATAAAAACATTTTTTGCAGTGTACAGGCCAAAGGCCTGTAAGCTTTATTAGCCTAGGGGTCGCGCGCCTTTTGCGCGAACCCTAGGTACAGATGAATATAAATGTTTGGAGCCCCGAAGGGGCGAAACAAAAAAATATGAATTTTTTGTTTCGCGCTTTCAGCGCTTTATTATTCTAATGATTCATTTTACCTAGGGTTGCGGGCGCGAAAAAGCGACAGCTTTATCGTCGTCCTGAGGCATGCTTTTTGCCGAAGGACCTCCATGGAGATCCCTCGTCGTAAAAAGAACTCCTCGGGACGACAAAAAACGTCGGCTTCCAGGCCTTCGGCCTGTAGATTGCAAAAAATTTTTAATGATTAAAAAATATTTCTGCTTAACCTAGCACCATTTATTATAGAAGCTATTTCACAAATCAGCTAACATACATCCAATTCATTAACAGGAACATAACTATGATCACATTTTCACTCAACGACATCCGAAAAATACTAGATTTACCCTCTGAAACAGCTAACCCTGCTTTTCACGGCATATCGATCGATTCCAGAACTATTGCAAAAAATAATCTTTTTATTGCCATTAAGGGTGAACAATTCGACGGACATGATTTTATAAAAGAAGCAGAAAAAAAAGGTGCTGTTGCTATCGTTGTGAATCGAAAATCAGACACCACTCTTCCACAAATTATTGTAAAAGATACCATTAACGCGTTAGGAAAAATCACTACCGCATGGCGAAATCAATTCAATTTACCTTTAATCGGCGTCACAGGTAGCTGCGGAAAAACCACTTTAAAAAATATGATCGCTTCAATTTTACGCGCAGCCTGTGCAAACGATGCAGCAAAAGTTATTGCAACAGAAGGCAATTTCAACAATAACATTGGTCTTCCACTCAATCTTGCACGACTCACTGCTGAACATCGTTATGGCGTCATTGAAATGGGAATGAATGCATTCGGAGAAATTTCTTATTTAACAAATTTAGTGAAACCTGCTGTTGCTGTTTTAAATAATGCAGCACCCGCACATTTAAAAGGCGTGCAAAGTTTAGAAGGCGTTGCGCGCGCGAAAGGAGAAATTTTCGAAGGACTCTCATCAACAGGCATTGCAATTTTAAATCGTGACGATGCCTTTTTTGATTTTTGGAAAAAATTAGTCGGCTCAAAAAAAATATTCACATTTGGTTTAGAAAATTCAGCAGATGTCACTGCAGAAATTTTTTCTTCAAATTTTTTATTAAAAACTCCGAAAGGAAATATCGAAATTAATTTACCACTTCCAGGAAAACATAATGTGATGAATGCACTCGCTGCAACAGCTGCAACACTTGCATTGAATATTGATTTAGCTGCAATAAAATCAGGATTAGAAAATGTGAAAGCTGCACCCGGTCGCATGCGCATTCACATGTTAGAAAATGGAATGCGATTAATTGACGATACATATAATGCTAATCCTTTTTCAACGACAGCGGCTATTAACACATTAAAAAGTTTTTCAGGAAGAAGAATTTTAGTGTTAGGTGAAATGCGCGAATTAGGAGATAACGAAATAGAGATGCACACTCAAATTGGCAGCGTTGCAAAAAATGCAAACATTGATTTTCTTTTCACCTGTGGAAAATTAACAGAAAACACAGCAAAAGCCTTTGGGAAAAATGCGTATCACTTTTTTGATCAAGAAAAATTAATTGCTACGTTAAAAGATTATTTGCAGCCGAATACAACCATGTTGATTAAAGGTTCGCGTGCAACACAGATGGAAAAAGTGGTAGCTGCGTTGATTCCGGAGACGATGAAAGAAAATCTGCACTGAATCTAATTGCGAGCGATTCCGAGCCGCTCGCAACAATTATGAGAAAACAAAATGACAATTAAAACAGCTATCACAGTTGCCTACGGCGACGGCATCGGCCCAGAAATTATGGGCGCAACATTAAAAATTTTATCCGCAGCTAATACACCAATTGAAATTGAAACAATTGAAGTCGGTGAAAAAATTTATTTGCAAGGAATCACTTCAGGTATTCCAGATAATGCGTGGGAATCTTTAAAACGCACAAAAGTATTATTAAAAAGCCCGATCACCACACCACAAGGCGGCGGTTACAAAAGTTTAAATGTGACATTGCGAAAAACGTTGGGATTATTCGCAAATGTTCGTCCGTGTATTGCCTATGCACCTTTTGTTGCAACCGAACATCCAAAAATGGATTTAGTCATTATTCGTGAAAATGAAGAAGGCACTTACGCAGGAATAGAACATCGCCAAACAGAAGATGTTTATCAATGTTTGAAACTCGTCACACGTCCCGGTTGCGAACGCATTATTCATTACGCATTTGAATACGCGAAAAAATTCAATCGAAAAAAAGTAACGTGTTTAACAAAAGATAATATTATGAAAATGACCGATGGAATTTTTCATGATGTCTTTAATGAAATTGCAAAAGATTATCCTGATATTCAAACAGAACATTTTATTATTGATATTGGAACTGCACGTGTTGCAACACAGCCAGAATATTTTGATGTGATTGTGACATCGAATTTATACGGCGATATTTTATCGGATGTTGCTGCACAAATTGCAGGCTCTGTCGGTTTAGCAGGCTCTGCAAATATTGGAAACCACATGGCCATGTTTGAAGCGATTCACGGATCCGCACCGGATATTGCAGGCAAAAAAATTGCAAACCCATCTGGATTATTAAATGCAGCGATTCAAATGCTCATTCACATTAATCAACCTGCCTCTGCTGCACTCATTGAAAATGCGTGGTTAAAAACATTAGAAGATGGGATTCACACAGCAGATATTTTTTCTGAAAAATTAAGCAAAAGAAAAGTAAACACCGATGAATTTGCTGATGCTGTGATTGAACGTCTTGGAAAAAATCCAACACATTTTAAAACAGTTCATTATCAATCTGATATTTCCGCAAAAATTACTTGCTATGGTGCAGATAAAAAAATTCTAGCAAAAAAAGAATTAGTCGGCGTCGATATTTTTATTGATAATCCTCACCTCACTCCCAATGAATTAGGTGAAAAATTAAAACAATTGAAAAGTAAATTATCTTTAATAACGATTACCAGTCGCGGATTAAAAATTTGGCCGAATTGTTTAATCAAAGCGCCTTACACTGCACATTGCAGCTGTCGTTTTCAATCATCTTCTGATCTTAAAAATTTAACAGCCATTTCACATCAAGAAATTATTTCACTGCTGCAACAATTTGAAGAATTAAAATTAGATGTGATTAAAACTGAAAATCTTTATTTGTATGATGGGAAGTTAGGATTTTCATTGGCGCAAGGGCAATAATTTTTTTAAAAAATAAAAACCAATAAAAAATATGCACAGCCACAACGAGAAACAAGAAACAACTTCAGCAACCACATTAGTTATCCCTGTACCACGGATAACTTATTATTATGTTGCTCCTATTCTCCTATATCCGATTCATACAGCGACGAACTACACGATGACCCCATCTGTATCGGTCACCACGTCAACACTATACTGGCTCATCCCGCATTACTTCACGCTGCCTTCTCCATGGACAAAGCCATTCATAAAACCATCAAACAATAATCATCCACTTGATCTTTCGCAAAATAATGTCATTACAAATGCCAATGAAAAATATTTTAATATCATCAACGAAGGAAAACAGGAAGAAGCTAAATTACCACCTTTTCTTGTTGAAGGAATGTGTCATGGACTCGCTGTGGTATGGTTATATTACATGCGTAAAAATGCAGAGAAAACATATACGTTAATTTTAAAGTTCATCGTGACACTTTCCTCTCATGAAATATTCATTCAAAAAAGAATCATCGAACAATTTCTTGCAATGATTGAACTCGCTCAGAATCAAGACATTTATTTTTTTACTAGCGATCAATATAAGTTAGAAATTGTTTTTGCCTTGCTGGAATATATGAATAAATTTAACAAAAATTATGAATTTCTTTTTTATTTAAAACAGTTAAAAGAAACTGGACAGGATGTAGTAAAAGTTTTATCGCTTCGTATTCGTCACACCACAACAATAAACGATGTTGAAAATAACTCGTCTCATCATCGATTACTCTCCTATTCACTGATGGGAACAATCTCTGGAAAAAGACATTCGATTGGATTTTTTCATAGAAAATATGATTTTTTTGTGATGGATGCAAACGTGAGCGGAAAATCAATCCAACACTCCAACTCAATCAGTGCATTAAGCGGAATCATCCACTCTCTTTATCCTCCTCCTCGTGTTAAAGCTACAATGACAATTTGTCATATGAATAGCAAAAGAGATAAACCTCTACAATTAAAATCATAACGGGTGGTATGACATTACCCTGCCGCTCGCTGCAATCGATCACGCACCGCATCCCACTCTACAAAATCCGGTACTTTTTCAATAATAATTTCATCAAAATTTTTTTTATCAAACTCGCGTAAAATAAAATATAAATCATGTGCGTATTTTTCAGGAGATGATGACATTTGAAAATATTCGACATCAGATAATTTCATTTCTGAAATAGCTATCACCACTAATTTTTTTTCGCGCGATAAATAATTTTTTATTTCATCCGCAGATAATAAAATAGTTTTTGTGCGCGGTGCGTAATGAGATTCTAACGATCCTGAAACACGCGGAGATTTTTTTTGTTTCAAAGAAATATTTTTTCCTAAAATTTTTTCAATTTGTTTTGCACCAATCATTCCTGGACGCAAAATAGAAATCACATCACTGCTCACATCTAAAATAGTGGATTCCAATCCCACTTCACATTGACCACCCTCTAAAATTAAATCAACAGAATCACCTAATTCTTCGTAAACAGCTGCAGCTGTTGTTGGACTAATATGCCCAAATCGATTAGCTGAAGGTGCCGCTAATCCACCCCCAAATTCACGCAATAATTCTAATGCAACAGGATGATGTGGAATTCGAATCCCAATCGTATCTTGCCCTCCTGTTAATAGAGCTGAAATTCCCGGATTTTTTTTAAAAATTAAAGTAAGCGGCCCAGGCCAAAATGCAGCAGCTAATTTCTTTGCATCGAAAGAAATATCATCCACCACCCACTCCGACAGCTCGGAAAAAGCTGCTAAATGCACAATCACAGGATGATCTGCAGGGCGCCCTTTTACTGAAAAAATTTTCGCAACAGCAGCAGGATTTTTCGCATCTGCACCTAATCCATAAACCGTTTCAGTAGGAAATGCGACGAGTCCGCCTGCGCGCAAAATTTCGACCGCTTTTGATAAATTTTTCATGGCGGTAAATTACCACATTCGACAAGGCACCTCTAGAAATTAGATATTTTGTGTTAGAACGAGGCGCGCAATAAAAAAGCCGTCATCCTGAGTCGTGTTTTTTACGACGAAGGATCTCCATGGAGATCCCTCGACGTAAAACATGTCTCGGGACGACGATGAAACTGTCGTTTTAAAAATGAGCGCAACGAAGTTATAACGCAAAATAGCAATTTTTAGAGGTGCCTGGTAGAATACGCCCATGGAAAATAATACTGCAGAAATAGCTGAAAACCTCGCTCCCATCGCCCTTGTGCGAGGGGAAGCGTTCACATCTTTACCTAAAGATCTTTATATTCCACCCGAAGCGATGGAAGTTTTTTTAGAAGCCTTCGAAGGCCCGCTCGATCTTTTGCTTTATTTAATTAAAAAACAAAATTTAGATATTCTTGATATTCCGATTGCAGAAGTCACTCGCCAATACATGGAATATGTCGATCTCATGAAAGATTTATCACTGGAACTCGCTGCAGAATATTTGGTGATGGCAGCGTTATTAGCAGAAATTAAATCGCGCATGTTATTGCCACGCTCTGAAAATACAGAAGGAATAGAAGAAGATCCACGCGCAGAATTGATTCGTCGATTACAAGAATATGAACGTTTCAAAAAAGCAGCGCAAGAACTCGATCAATTACCACGTCACGAACGTGATACCTTTTCTGTTGAAGTAGAATCCGATGAAATTTTAGTTGAAAAACCTTTACCACACGTAACATTACAAGATTTAATTTTAGCGCTTGCAGAAGTATTAAGACGCGCAGAACTCAACGCAAGTCATCAAGTACAATTAGAAACACTTTCAGTGCGTGAACGCATGACAATTATTCTTTCGAACTTACAAGATAAAGAATTTATAACATTTACAAGTTTATTTAATTTAAAAGAAGGACGCATGGGTGTTGTTGTGACATTTCTTGCGATGTTGGAATTACTTAAAGATCATTTAATTGAATTTGTTCAAACAAGCACGTTTGGACCCATTCACATCAAATCGGTGGCCGCATGATAGAAGAAAAATTAATTCAAATTATTGAAGCTGCACTGATGGTCGCGGGGCGTCCACTCAGTGTTTCTGATTTACAAAAATTATTCGATGAAAATGCAGCGCCTTCGACTGCAGACATTCGCGACGCACTGAATGAAATAAAAAATTTTTATGAAGATCGTGGCATTGCATTAAAAGAAGTCGCGAGTGGTTTTGAATTCCAAGCGAAAAAAGAATTTAGTGCTTGGCTTGCAAAATTATGGGAAGAACGTCCGCCCCGTTATTCACGCGCATTTTTAGAAACACTTTCGTTAATTGCTTATCGTCAACCGATTACACGTGCAGAAATTGAAAATGTGCGCGGCGTTGCTGTGAATTCTCATATTTTAAAAACATTAGTAGAACGTGAATGGGTGCGCATTGTAGGATATAAAGAAGTGCCTGGAAAACCAGCACTTTATGCAACTACTAAAAATTTCCTCGATCATTTTAATTTAAAAAGTTTAACTGAATTACCGACACTCGCAGATATTAAAGATCTCGATATTCAAGAAGAAAAATTAACTGTGCAATTAGAATTAGTTTCTCCAGTGGATGAATCCTCTGAAGAAGAAATTTCTGATTCCGAGCCGCGCGCGTAAGCAAGCGTGTACAAATTTTTAATTACCGAGAAATGAGTTAGAGCATACACGCTTGCTTACGCGCGCGGCTCGGATCCTCTCGCAATGACAATCATTAAATTTTGAGAAATATCTTATGAATGAACGCATCCAAAAAGTACTCGCCAATGCGGGCGTCGGCTCACGTCGTCAAATCGAACAATGGATACGCGAAGGACGCATTCGCGTCAATCAAAACGTTGCGATTCTCGGCACAAAAATTTCTGCTCACGATAAAATTTTTTTAGACAATCGCGCCGTTAATTTAGTCAAAGTTCAAAATAAAAAAGTACGCGTGTTACTTTATTACAAACCGGAAGGAGAAATTTGTACACGACGCGATCCTGAAGGACGCCCCACTATTTTTGATCATTTACCTTTGCTGCGAAACAGTCGTTGGATTTCCGTGGGACGATTAGATTTTAATACCTCAGGATTATTAATTCTTACCAATGACGGTGAACTTGCAAATCATTTGATGCATCCGTCACATGAATTTGAACGCGAATATGCCGTGCGCATTCGCGGACAAGTTTCACCTGACATGATAAAAACCCTTAAAAAAGGCGTGGAATTAGAAGATGGTGTTGCGAATTTTTTATCTGTTGTGGATATTGGTGGTGAACGTTCGAATCATTGGTATCACGTAATTGTGAAACAAGGACGTAATCGTGTGGTGCGAAGATTGTGGGAATCACTGGGTGTGACGGTGAGTCGTTTAATGCGTGTGCGATTTGGAAATATTACATTACCGAAAACATTGAAACGCGGACGGTGGGTTGAAATGGAAAAAGATGAAGTTAATTTATTATTAGAAACAAAATCAAAAAATGAGTAAAAAGTTTTTGCGGCTCGGATCCCACTGCAAAACTTAATACAATTTTTTTAACTCAAACAAAAATTCCCACGCCTCTCTCGGCGACATCGCATCCAAATCTAAGGATTTAATTTTTTCTAAAAAAGGATTTTCTTTTTCCATTGTTTGAAATTGAAATAAATCAACTTGCGCCGGAACACTTTGCTGCTCTAATTGTTTCAATTTCTTTTTCGCCAATTGAATCACCGCACGCGGCACACCCGCTAATTGCGCCACTTGAATTCCATAACTTTGACTTGCAGCACCCTCTTTCACACGATGTAAAAAAATAATTTTTTCATTTTGTTCTGTCGCATCAAAATGAATATTTTTGACAGAAGATATTTCTTGTTCCAATGCAGTGAGTTCAAAATAATGCGTCGCAAATAATGTAAAACATTTTTTTTCACGCGCGAGATATTCTGCGCACGCAAACGCTAACGATAATCCATCAAACGTACTCGTACCTCGACCAATTTCATCCATCAACACTAAACTATTTTCAGTCGCGTTATGTAAAATATTAGCGGTCTCCGTCATTTCAACCATGAATGTTGAACGTCCACTCGCTAAATCATCTGCTGCACCAATGCGCGTAAAAATTCTATCAATCGATCCAATTCGTGCTGAAACAGCTGGAACAAAACTTCCCATCGCAGCTAACAAAACAATTAATGCAGTCTGCCGCATATAAGTGGATTTTCCGCCCATATTTGGGCCGGTAATGATTAACATTCGTTGCGGATCTTTTAATACAACATCATTTGCAACAAACGGTTGCGTTGAAACACTTTCCACAACAGGATGACGTCCGCCGACAATTTCAATTCCTGATTGAGAAATTAATTCTGGACAAATTAAATTTAATGTATCAGCACGTTCTGAAAAATTTGTTAACACATCTAATTCTGCAATCGCTTCTGCTGATGTTTGCAATGGAATTAAATATTCTAAAATTTTATCAAGTAATATTTCATACAATTCTTTTTCGCGCGCGAGTGCTTTTTCACGTGCAGTGAGTGCCTTATCTTCAAATGCTTTTAATTCAGGTGTAATAAATCGTTCTGCATTTTTTAATGTTTGACGACGAATATAATCTGCGGGTGCCCGCTCTGCTTGAAGACGACTGATTTCAATAAAATAACCATGCACGCGATTGTATCCCACTTTTAATGTTGAAAATCCCGTGCGATTTTTTTCGCGTTCTTCTAATTCTAATAAATAATTTCCTGCGTGCTCACTTAAACTGAGTAATTCATCGAGTGCGGCATCATATCCTTCTGCAATCACACCCCCATCACGAATTGTAACAGGTGGATTTTCAACAATTGCTTTTTGTAATAATAAAAATAAATCGGGAAATTCATTGATATTTGCGCGCAGCTGATCCAGCAATGCAATATTATTTTTTGAAGAAAGATTTTTTTGTAATGCCGGGAATTGATTTAATGTTTCACGTAGCTGTATTAAATCGCGCGGACGCGCTGTTTTTAATGCCACACGCGCAAGAATTCTTTCTAAATCTGAAATTTCATTTAAATGCGTTTGAATCAAACGATAAAATCTATCTTGTAATAATGCATGAATAACTTTTTGTCGTGCGCGAATGATTTCATGATTGCGTAGTGGACGATTCATCCAACGTTTTAATAATCGACTTCCCATTGCAGTTGATGTGCAATCAAAAACTGAAGCGAGTGTATTTTCATTTTTACCAGAAAAATTTGTAATAAGTTCTAAATTTTTTCGCGTAGCGGCATCTAAAATAATCGCCTCTTCACGTCGCTCAACATGAATGGCGCGAATGTGAGGTAACGATGCACGTTGTGTTTCTTTAACATATTGTAATAACGATCCTGCTGCACACAATGCAACAGATAAATCTAAACATTGAAATGCAGCTAAATCGAATGTTTGCATTTGCTGTGTTAACAAACGCACGCTGCTTTCAAATTCAAATTCCCACGGAGCACGACGACGAATTCTTTCGTGTGATAAAGAAAATGTTGCATCATCACTCACTAAAATTTCTGCGGGTTGAATGCGCTCGAGTTCACTTAATAATGCTTCATGTCCTTCAATTTCTAATAAATTAAAACGTCCACTGCTGATATCCAGTGTTGCAATTCCATAACGATTTTTTTGTAAATAAATGGCCGCTAAAAAATTATCAGAACGTTCTTCTAAAAATGCAGCATCACTCACGGTGCCAGGTGTTAAAATGCGAACAACTTGTCGTTCAACAGGACCTACACTATTTTTGGGATCACCGATTTGTTCGCAAATCGCAACCGATAATCCATTACGAATTAATTTTGCAATATAAGATTCTGCAGAATGAAATGGAACACCTGCCATCGGAATAGGATTTCCTGCAGAAGTCCCACGTGCTGTTAATGTAATATCCAATAAACGCGCTGCTTTTTTTGCATCTTCAAAAAAAAGTTCGTAAAAATCACCCATGCGATAAAATAATAATGTGTCAGGAAAATCAGATTTAATGCGCAAATATTGCTGCATCATCGGTGTGTGTGAAACCTGTGTTGATTCTGTCATAAGCAAAAGAGATCCTTTTTTAGGTGGAATATAGTAATCTCTCTGCACACAGAAAAATAGATGAGGTGTTGATTATGTCTTTACATGCATTAGCAGAATCATTAGCACACGCATTGAAAGAAAAAAAATGGAAATTAGTGACAGCAGAATCATGCACAGGCGGTGGATTAGCGTATTGGATTACCAATATTAGCGGAAGTTCAGAATGGTTTGATCGCGGATTGATTACTTACAGTGATAAATCAAAAGAAGAATTATTAAATGTGAACACGCATACCTTATCAGAACACGGCGCAGTGAGTGAAAAAACAGCGCGTGAAATGGCGGAAGGTGCATTGCATTTCAGTCAAGCGAATGTGAGTGTTGCAATTACAGGCATTGCAGGACCCGGTGGAGGATCGATTGAAAAACCCGTGGGAACCGTTTGGATTGCGATTGCATCATTAGAAAAAAAAACAGAAGCGAATGTTTTTATTTTTTCGGGAGATCGGTTTGCTATTCGAGAGCAAGCCATCATGATGGTAATCGAAAAATTATTAGTTTATTTAAGTTCACAATAAAAAAAAGGGGCACAATGTGCCCCTTTAGGTGATGAAGAACAATAATAAATATTACTTAACTTTTACTGTTTCTTCTTGATGGTGGTACTGGTGCAGATGTAGATGATGTAAGCGAACCACTTGCTGCAGCTGCTGCTGCAACATCTGCATCAATACGAGGAGTAGTATCAGCAGGATTACTACCACCACCGGCTGTTGTCAATGAGACGGCACTAGCCATCATGACCATTTGCTCTGCACGCAGCACACCTGGCTTACATTTCTCTTTAAGATTACTAAACATTGTAGAGACTTTGCTGCAATCAGGTTTAGAAGGTGTAGGACATGTAAACGCTGGATCAAAACACGCTTTACTGTGTTTCCACATTAAGTAAGGCACGTTCACAACAGTGGCTGCAACTGCAAATATTGTCGCCATCATTGTCAGATCACGACGTTCAGCTGAGAAATCCTCATTCACTAATCCATTTTGATTGTTGAACAATTCAAACTTCGCGAAAATAGCGCACAATCCTGTGATTAATCCCGCAAATGCAGTCCAACGAAGAACAGAAGGCGCTGCCGCTTTTAATATTTGTTTACCACTAGGCGCAGCTACTACACCAACATTATGGGTATCACCACTAGCAGGCGCTGCTGCTGAAATAGATTGATAGCCTGCACCAACACTTCGCGCAACAAGATTATCGAGCGGTGTTTCACGTGTTGTGAAATAATTCGCTGCCATATCTGCTGCATATTGAAGAGCAAATGCGAGTGGTAAGAAATACCAATTCGATACCAATGCAGCTTGACCTGCAAGAATAAATATTTCTCTCATGAATAATGTAAAAATCATGGTTTGAGCAAAATTCACTGCATCATTAACAGAATATTGCTGCCATGTTTGTTGTACTTCATTTTTAATAAATGAAATAGGATTTCTACCGAAACCACGATAAGCATGAAGAAGAGTTTCAGCAGTGTAATAAATACTCACAGAGATCACTGTTGAAGTCACTGCTAAAACAGACGCTGCTTGATTGTGATTTAAGTCTAACAATTGGTAGGTATTATCATTGGTGCCCAATGAATAAGATGCATCAGTTCCATTACCAAATGGATCTGTTCCATTATTAAATGCACCGGAATTATCTGGATGCACAATGAAATCATACGGATTTTTTACTGCAGCATAAACACCTGCAAATACGAAAGAAAGTGCGGTAGTAATGACTACAGGCGCCCAATGTCCGTATTTACCTGAACGTGTTTTACCTTCTGCAGTTTTATGGTTCGACAGTTTTAAATTTCCTTGAGCATTTGTATTCGCCCACATTCTAGCCGTACGCATTAAAAGCATAAGATAAAGAGGAATCACAAATGGCAAGAATGCATAAACAAATTTAGTTCCCATATTGTTATCGGCATCTTCCTTCGCGTAATTCGCATAAGTTAATGCAGCTAATGATGTTGCAAGAGGAACAGGATCAAGCGCTTGTGCGAATGACTGCACAAGACGTTTTTTTGTACCTACGTTATAGCGTGTTGATGAAAAATTGCCACGGTCCATCAAGCTCTTCTCTTCCCCCCCATTATCACCGCTCGATGCTCTTAATGCGGCTGCTGCATCTGCTTTTCTTTTTGTTTCCGCTTCTATTTCTGCTTCTATGGCTGCTTCATCTGCTTTTCTTTTTACTTCCGCTGCTTCGGCTTCATTTGCTTTTCTTTTGCTTTCTGCTAATTCTTCCCTTCTTTTCTCTTCTTCACTTTTTGCTGTTGATGCGGTTGTTGTTATTGGAGAAGATGATGCAGGAGTTGCTACTGCTGTTGGAGCTGAAGATAATGCAGGAGTTTCTGATGATGATGTTGCTGCTGCTGTTATTGGAGCTGAAGATGATGGAGTTGGAGTAACTGCTGCTGCGGCAATTGTGGATGCTGCATCATCTGCTTTTCTTTTGCTTTCTGCTGCTTCGGCTTCGATTCGTGCTTCTAATTCTGCTCTTTGTCTTTCGCGTTCAACTTTTGTTAGTCTTTCGTGTTCAGCGGCTGCTGCTTTTGCTTCTGCTGCTCTTCGTCGTTGTCTTTCCTGTTCTGCTACCATCTTAGATATAGCTTCTTCTCTTGTTTTAAGTGCTGCGGCGGCTGCTGCTGATTCATCATCTTCTTCTGCATCATCAGGTGGTGGAGGTGGATTATTTACAGCTGCAGTTGCGCTTTTTACTGGAGGTTTTACAACTTCAGCTTTTTTATCGTCTTTTTTTTGTGGCTGAGCACCTGATTTAGCTGTGCCTGTTTTTCCGCCCACTGTTGCTGTTGCTGCTGCTGCTGAATCGGATAAAGAAGCTGGAGTACTTGATGGTTGTTGTTGATCACCTTCTACTGGCTCAAGGAGTGGCAAAGCGTCTGTTGCGTCTATAACTGCAGATGCTGTATCTTGTGTCATTGCTGATGCTGATGCGGCCATAAATATTAACCTCGTAAAAATAGTTAGTTGATTTAAATTCATCCTGAAATATAATGAGGGGCTGCTAAAAAAACTTTCTCACTAATATTTTCCGAAGCACATTGTAAAGCACAAATCTTAAGGAAATCTTAAGAGAATAAATATTTTTTAGCATAAATTCTGCACAAAAAAAATTTTTGCCATCAAGAAATTAAAACATTGCATTTCATTTTCGCTCGTCTATTATCAATCAAATAATTTTATTAAGGACTCTACCAATGGAAGAAAACAGAAAAAAAGCACTCAGCGCTGCACTCAGTCAAATTGAAAAACAATTTGGAAAAGGATCTGTCATGCGTTTAGGCGATGACACAACCATTCGCGATATTGAAGTGGTATCAACCGGTTCACTTGCTTTAGATATTGCATTAGGAATTGGCGGTTTACCTCGCGGTCGCGTTGTTGAAATTTATGGTCCAGAATCATCAGGAAAAACAACACTCACATTACAAGTCATCGCATCATGTCAACGACTCGGTGGAACCGCTGCATTTGTGGATGCAGAACATGCACTTGATCCTGCTTATGCAAAACGGTTAGGTGTTGATGTCGATTCATTATTAGTGTCACAACCCGATACAGGTGAACAAGCATTAGAAATTACCGATATGTTAGTACGTTCTAATGCAGTGGATGTTGTGATTGTGGATTCTGTTGCTGCACTCACACCCAAAGCGGAAATTGAAGGTGAAATGGGTGATCAACACATGGGATTACAAGCACGTTTAATGTCACAAGCATTACGTAAACTCACTGCGAATATTAAACGTTCTAATACACTTGTCGTTTTTATTAATCAAATTCGAATGAAAATTGGTGTGGTATTTGGAAATCCTGAAACAACCACGGGTGGAAATGCATTAAAATTTTATGCCTCTGTGCGTTTAGATATTCGTCGAATTGGTAGTGTCAAACAAGGCGAAGAAATTATTGGAAGTGAAACACGCGTAAAAGTTGTTAAAAATAAAGTGGCGCCTCCTTTCCGACAAGCTGAATTTGAAATTCTTTATAACGAAGGTATTTCACGTGAAGGTGAAATTATTGAACTCGGCGTGCTGCATGGATTTATTGATAAAGCGGGCGCGTGGTTTAGTTACAATAATCAACGCATCGGTCAAGGCAAAGAAAATGCGCGAATTTATTTGAAAGAACATCCTGAAGCAGCAAAAGAAATTGAAAGTAAATTGCGTGCGAAATTATTAGTCGACGCGGTGAAAAGTTCACCGAGAATGGAAGAAGAGGAAGAGGAAGAAGAAACAGAAGCGTAGAAAGCTGTCATGCCAGCCGAGCGCGAAGCGCGAGAGATGGCATCCAGGTACATAAAATAAAAATATTCAGCTGTCATGCCAGCGTGCTTTTAGCTGGCATCCAGTTATATTAAAAATAAAAATATTCAGCTGTCATGCCAGCGTGCTTTTAGCTGGCATCCAGTGACTTTTAAAAAAGCCACTGGATGCCACCTCTCGCAAAAAACGCTCGGCTGGCATGACAAATGATTGAGAAATTTCTCATGCCACAAACCAACCTCCACCGCACCGCCCTTAACTTACTCGCCCGCCGCGAACATTCGCAAAAAGAATTATTCCGAAAATTATTACAAAAAAAATTTCCAGCAGAAGAAATTGAAATTGTTTTAAAAAAACTAACACAAGAAAATTTACTCAATGAAAATCGCTTCATTGAAAATTATATTCATTTCAGAAGTAAAAAAGGCTACGGCCCCATACGCATTCAATTAGAATTATTAGAACGCGGCATTCCAGAAATAGAAATCGAAAAATTTCTTTCACCCAATAGTGCGCACTGGTTTCAAGCAGCTAACCACGTTTGGCAAAAACGTTTTAAAAATAAATTACCCACTGATTTCAAAACGCGCGCACAGCAAATGCGGTTTTTGCAACACCGAGGTTTCACAATAGAACAAATTGAAAAAATATTTTTTGAATGACACTCAAACTTGTAACAAACTTTTGAGCACAGATCCGAGCCGCGCGCTAAGCCAAGCGTGTATGCTCTAACTAACTTCTCGGTAATTAAGAACTTGTACACGCTTGGCTTAGCGCGCGGCTCGGATCCTCTCGCAAAAAGTTAAAACTTCAATTGAAGATCCCCAAAATATCACCCATAATGCATGGTTTAAAATTTTTAATAATCGAATATTTATGTCGAACAAAACATGTTTAACCGCCAACGAAATTCGCACCGAATTTTTAAATTATTTCAAAAAAAATAATCACACCATCGTGCCCTCTTCTTCTTTAATTCCAGGCAACGATCCCACTTTATTATTTACCAATTCCGGCATGGTGCAATTTAAAGATGTTTTTCTCGGAAAAGATCCACGCCCTTACACACGCGCCACGTCTTCACAACGTTGCGTGCGCGCAGGCGGAAAACACAATGATTTAGAACGCGTCGGTTACACTGCACGTCACCACACTTTTTTTGAAATGTTAGGCAATTTTAGTTTCGGTGATTATTTTAAAAAAGAAGCGATTCAATTTGCGTGGACCTTCCTCACCGATATTTTACATCTTCCTCCTGAAAAATTATGGGTGACTGTTTTTCATGAAGATAAAGAAGCAGAAAAAATTTGGTTAAATGAAATGAAAATTAATCCCACACGTTTTACACGATGTGGTGAGAAAGATAATTTTTGGTCGATGGGCCCGACAGGTCCTTGCGGTCCGTGCACAGAAATTTTTTATGATCATGGTGATCACATCTGGGGCGGTCCTCCTGGCAGTGCAGAAGAAGATGGAGATCGTTACGTTGAAATTTGGAATTTAGTGTTCATGCAATTTAATCGCACTGCGGATGGAACACTTTTACCTTTACCGAAACCCTCTGTTGATACAGGAATGGGATTAGAACGCATTTCAGCTGTGATGCAAGGTGTCACTAATAATTATGACATTGATATTTTCCGACACATTATTCAATTCACAGCTAATCTTGCACAAATAAAAGAATTAGAAAATTTTTCTTTACGCGTCATTGCAGATCATATTCGTTCATGCGCATTTTTAATTACCGATGGTGTATTACCTTCTAATGAAGGTCGCGGTTATGTGTTACGCAGAATTATGCGACGCGCATTACGTCACGGAAATAAATTAGGATTAACAGATCCCTTCTTTTTTAAATTAGTAAAACCACTCGCAGATAAAATGGGTGAAGCGTATCCTGTTTTAATTCAATCACAAAAACAAATAGAAAAAATAATTCTTCAAGAAGAAGAACAATTCAGCCAAACACTTTCGCAAGGAATAAAATTATTTGATCAAGTGATTAATCAATTACACGGAAAATTAATTCCAGGCGATATTATTTTTAAATTATATGATACGTATGGTTTTCCTGTGGATTTAACAGCTGATATGGCGCGTGAACGTTCACTTGAAATTGATATCGCTGGATTTGAATCTGCAATGGAAGAACAACGCAAACGTTCTCGCTCATCCAGCCAATTTGAAGCCGATTATCAAACAGGCGCGAACATTGAACATCCCACTGAATTTACCGGCTATCATAATTTATCTGAAAAATTCAGCGGAAAAATTCTTGCACTGTATCGCGACGGAAACCCTGTTGATACTTTAAAAACAAGCGAAAAAGGTTCTGTCATTTTAGATTGCACACCGTTTTATGCAGAATCCGGCGGACAAGTTGGTGACACAGGATTATTACATTTTGAAAATAATTTTTTTCGCGTGCACGATACGATTAAACAAGGTCAAGCACACGTACATTTAGGAAAAATGGAAAAAGGAAATTTTCATCTCAATGAAAAAATTTTTGCGGAAGTCGATAACAAACGTCGCGCAGCCACCGTATTAAATCATTCTGCAACACATTTATTACACATGGTGCTAAGACAAGTCTTAGGTGATCACGTCATTCAAAAAGGTTCTCTCGTTGAACCAGAACGATTACGTTTTGATTTTTCTCATTCATCACCCCTCACGCACGAAGAAATAAAAATTATTGAGCAACGCGTGAATGAAGAAATTCGAAATAATAATGAAGCGCATGTTCATGTCACCACACCTGAAAAAGCTATTGCCGAAGGTGCGATGGCGTTATTCGGAGAAAAATACGGTGATGAAGTTCGTGTTGTAAAATTCGGTAATTCTGTTGAATTATGTGGTGGCACACACGCACATCGCACCGGTGATATTGGATTTTTTAAAATTATTTCTGAATCAGGTGTCGCTGCTGGCATTCGTCGTCTTGAAGCCGTCACCGGAGAAGGCGCATTACTGTGGATTGAAAAACGCGAAGAAGAATTCAATCAAAAAAATTCTCTCGCGAATGAACGCGTACGCACATTAGAAAAACAATTAGAACAATTCAAAGATAAATTAGCAGCACACGCAGGAGAATCGTTAGCATCTGAAGCAATCGATATTTCCGGCACAAAAATATTAGTAAAAAAATTAGAAGGGATGGATCCAAAATCATTACGTGATATTGTGGATCAATTAAAAAATAAATTACACACAGCTGTGATTGTGTTAGCTGTTGTAAAAGAAAATAAAGTGAGTGTCGTTGCAGGTGTCACTGAAAATTGTATTCAAAAAATAAAAGCGGGTGAATTAGTCAATCACGTTGCTGTTAAAATTGGTGGAAAAGGTGGTGGAAGAAATGATCTTGCTGAAGCAGGTGGAAATCAACCGGAACAATTAGATAATGCATTGCATTCTGTTCTAAAAGAAATAAAAGAAAAATTTTAGGTAATTATTTATGGCACTCATTGTACAAAAATTTGGTGGCACATCAGTCGGTTCGCTTGAACGCATCCAACACGTTGCAGATAAAGTGATAAAAGCACGTGAAAAAGGCCATCAAGTAGTGGTGGTTGTTTCTGCAATGCATGGTGAAACAGATCGTTTAATTAAATTAGCGAATGCACTCACATCAGAACCGAATCCACGTGAATATGACATGTTACTTGCAACGGGCGAACAAGTTTCAATGGCATTACTTGCAATGGCATTGAATGCAAAAAATTGTCCTGCACGTTCGTATACGGGACTACAAATTGGAATTCACACCGATGATTTTCATACCAAAGCGCGCATTTTAAATGTCGATACAACTATTCTTTTAAAAGAATTAGCAGAAGGTTATGTGATTGTTGTTGCAGGATTTCAAGGTGTCAATACACGCGGAGATATTACAACACTCGGTCGCGGTGGTTCTGATACAACCGGTGTTGCATTAGCCGCTGCACTGAAAGCAGAAGAATGCCAAATTTATACTGATGTTGAAGGTGTTTACACAACCGATCCACGCGTGATTAAAGAAGCGATGCTGCTTTCACATATTTCTTTTGAAGAAATGTTGGAACTTTCAAGTTTAGGTGCGAAAGTTTTACAAATGCGTTCTGTTGAAATAGCTGCGCATCACAATATGCCTATTCGTGTGCTTTCAACTTTTACTGAAGGCGAAGGTACGTTAGTTACTTTTGAGGATAAAATTATGCAAAAAAGATTAGTGTCAGGTATTGCATTCAGTCATGAAGAAGCAATTATTTCTATTTTTGGTGTTCCCAATCGCGCAGGCATTGAAGGTGAAATTCTTGGAATGGTGAGTGATGCGAATATTGAAATTGATATGATCGCGCAAAACGCAACAGGGAATTCTGCAACTGATTTTACTTTTACTGTTCAACGAAAAGATTTTAAAAACACAATGTCTATCATTGAAAAAATTTCAAAAAAATTAGGCGCTGCTTCGATTAAAAGTAATGCGCAAGTTGCGAAATTATCACTCGTTGGATTAGGCATGCGTTCTCATGCCGGTGTTGCAAGCAAAATGTTTAAAGCATTAGGCGAAGCGGATATTAATATTCTTATGATTACGACATCTGAAATTAAAATTTCTGTTGTGATTGATGAAAAAATGCTAGAGCGCGGCGCGCGTGCTGTGCACGAAGCATTTGAGCTGGACAAAAAGCTTCTTGAGAATGAGTCAGCTGAGATAGAAGCGGGCAACCTCTAAAAATCCCATTTGCACAAAATATATGAATTGTTTACTATGGCACACTTTGACTGTCTGTCGCGGTTTGCTTTTTTAAAATTGCGGGGGCAGTACTAGGGAAACCAAACAGACGCACTTTTACTTTTACAAATTAAGTGCACACAACAAGGTAGTGATGAAGGAGATGGAAAAATGCTTATTTTAACTCGGCGTGTGGGTGAAACACTAATAATAGGTGACGATGTCGTTGTAACTGTACTTGGTATTAAAGGTAATCAAGTACGGATTGGTATTAATGCGCCTAAAGAAGTTTCTGTTCACCGCGAAGAAATTTATCAGCGAATTCAGCAAGAAAAAAATGCAGCACCTGCAGCGGCTGCTGAACCTGCTGCTGGAAAAGCAAAAGCGCCTGAAAAAAAGGCAGAAAAGAAAAAAAGTACTAAAGAAGAATAAAAACTTTTTTACTTTTTATTTTATTTCAAAAACCGGAGAGATGGCCGAGAGGCTGAAGGCGCTCCCCTGCTAAGGGAGTATGGGGTCTTTAAAACTTCATCGAGGGTTCGAATCCCTCTCTCTCCGCCAAAACATGTTGCGCCCGTAGCTCAGTTGGATAGAGTACCTGGCTACGAACTAGGGGGTCGGGAGTTCGAATCTCTCCGGGCGCGCCAAAATATTTTTATTCTAAAAAATTTTCTCAAAAAAATTGGTGGAATAACAAAATTGAAAACTGATTTTGCACCAGTATAATGTGTTTTCTTTGCGCCCGTAGCTCAGTTGGATAGAGTATCTGGCTTCGAACCAGGTGGTCGGGAGTTCGAATCTCTCCGGGCGCGCCAGCTTTCCCAATTTACAAACACTTCTTTTACACTAAAAAATTTATATTAATAAATTGAAAGGAGAGGATATGTTACCCAAAAAAAGACCCCCCACTCATCCTGGGAAAATGTTATTAAATGTCATTTTTCAGATGAGGATTGTTATGCTGCATCTCGCACACCAATAATCAAATCAAGTCCATTACGATTTACTAAATCTTGCAAACATAAACGAACAAATTGTCTAGGAGAATAACCAAGTTTTTTTGCATAGTCTGCTGCAGCACGCGGACTTGCAAATCGTCTTCCACGTTCTAAATCACATAAATATTGCTTAGAAATACCCAATGATTTAGCAAATTCAATTTGACTCATTTCTTCGCCTTCTCGAATTGCTAATAAAAGAGAACCTAATGTTAATTTTCCTGAAAGTTTTTCTAAGAATGCTAACGATTGTTTGGTATTTTTAGTAGGCATGTTTGTTTATCTCCAATATCATCACAATTTCTATTTCACCACTATGCTTAATGGCATAAATAGCTCTATACGCTTTACTTAATCGAATAGAACGCTGCCCTATTCTTTTTCCATGTAATGGCTCATCATGATAGCCAGGAATTTTTCTCATTTCTCTTAATCCTGAATAACTAACACCTTCGATCCATGCTTGTAATTTTTTAAAAATATGGAAAGGAACTTTTTTTAAATCATGCAATGCATGATCACTGATAATAACTTCAAAAATATCCATGGATCTCTCCTGTTAAGTGTACTCCTGAAAAGGGTACTTTTCAATGAAAATAGTAAATAGTAGTATTGAAAAAATAGATTTGATGGGATGAAAAGAAGGGGAAACTCATGATTGCATGATCATGAGTTTTTATAAAGAAAATTATTCTAATAAATAAATTAAATTTTAAGCGCAGGATGACTTTTTATTTCTTTCAGTTTCTGCTGAAGTATGTCTGTTTCAAAATCCCAAATTTCTTTTTCAAATTTTTTCTTAAATGTTTGGTAATCCATTTCATTATTTTTAATATCAGAAATAAATTTTTCAAATTCTGGATTAAGTGCTAACGCACGTTTAATATATTTTTCTGCTGTGCCTGTTTTTCCTAGTTTCCATAATTTTGCTGCTTCTAATAATTTTGCAGCACCGTTATTTTTATCTTTGGAAGCAGTTTTTAAAATTCTTTCGGATGCAAAAATACTTTCGTCATGATAACTTTGCATTGCTTTTTCAATATAATTTCCAGCATCCAATTTTAAATCGAATAATTTTCCAAAAGAATATTTATTCATCACATCAAGAGATAACACACTATACAACTCGTGTGTTGGCTTTCCTGCTTTCTGATATAACATCATCAATGCAACACCTGCATATTCATATGCTTGAGGATGCGAATATTTTACCATTCCACTTTCAATAAATTGTTTAAGCGGTGCAATCACAGTTTTTTCAAGTGCACTATTTCCTCTATCCATACTAAAAACATTTGTTATCCCTGCTGTTAACTTATAATTATTAAATTGCGTCAACGCAGATTTAAGACACGCTTCAGGATCGTACATCGCAAAACATGATTGTTGATCCATATCGCCATAAGGTTGATTCGCTGTCATACCAACATGATTAGCTTGCTCATCAAAAGGCTCGCGAATTAAATCGTGATTAATACCGGGTGTCACTCTCGCAAACCGCATGGCTTGCGCATGACGATCAACCTGAGCAACAGAACCTTTTGCAAAAAATCCTACTGCTGCAATACCACCTGCTTGAAGCGTTTTTTTCAATTTCATCTCTCATTCCTCATTAAAAAATTTTCATCATTTTACTTGAAAACTCTTAAGGAAACCTTAAGTTTTCTAGAAAAAAAATTCGCTATAATAAAGCAACAAAAAATGAGAGATTCTAATTATGAGTATGAGTGGCGATAAAGATGTAAAAACATCAGATTCTTCATCAATAGCAACTGCTGTTGCTTCAGCTGCACCCTTTCCATCGCAATTACCAAAATCGTTACTCGCTGAATTAGAAAAACTATTAGAAAAACTAAATGCGCTTCCAGAAAAAAAAGATTCTTTAAATACATTTAAAGAAAATATTGCAAAAATAAAAATATCTGTTAATGAAACAAATTTTAGAATTATTTATAAAGATTGCATTAATAAATTACGCGCAGACTTATTAAAATTATTAAACGATCAACCGTTAATGAAAGCAGCTGATATACAACAAGCGATTTATAATGCGTTAATCCAAATTGCACTTTATTTACCAGCAAATAATACATTTACTGTTGATGCAAAAGATGAAATAGAAACATTCGAAGATGCGATTTCTTTTGTTGAATTAAAAAAAGATGCAAAAACAATTATTTTTTCAACAGGACATTACGTTCATCTTGACAATATCATTCAACTTCATCAAAGCAAAGGTCATTTTAATTCGGCATTGACGCCTGCCGCGATGGAAACTTTTAGAGAATCTACTGCTGCAGAAAGAGCAACGCATCACATCAGTGAAGATCGCGCGTATCAAACTATCGCTGATACAAAAGAGCAGCCTCTCACTCATCCTGCATTATCAGGAAATGTTCCGTGTCATCCACTCGATGCTTTAAATATTATTTCTGTTTCAGCAAGAACTGTTTCAGGAAAAAATAATCTCACTACGATTGATCGCTTAGCAAATGAAATGAATTTCCCAGAAAATAGCGGATTTTCATTACTACACGCTTGCGCGATGTTTAATAAACAAGCTAACTATTTTTTGTTAACAGATCCGTGTGGTCCTTATCAATTTCGAACACTTCCATACAATCCAGAAGATTCGTTTGGTGCAACAGCAGGTTATTATGGGCTCAGGGAAGGTCATCCAAAATATTTAGCTCATAGTGGAATATCTTATCCAAATCGTTTTACAAACTATAATTCTCACGGCGAATTGATGATTCATACCGCTGCACGTTTAGGCGATGTGCGCATGCTGGAATTGATTAAGTCACAAGACACTATCGATAGAACCGGTCCACTCTACCAATCACCCCTCGAACAAAAAACAAAAGATCAAAAATATTATCCTGTTCATCTTGCTGCAATGCATGACCGAGGTAACTTCATTCAAAAATTAAATGAATTAGCTGCTGATATTCTCATTGAAGCAGCAAACGGTGAAACAGCATTAGATATTGCAATAAAAAGCACAAATTTAAATGCTGCGCGTGCGTTTGCATCTGATAATACTTTTTTTGGTGATAAAAGAATTAATCTCTCTAAAAAAGTATATGTATTACTTGCAATGCCAGCAAATAAACTAACTCCTGAACTCAAATCAACATTATTGAAAGAAGAAATTATCGTTCGTTTTAATTTCATTTTAACAATTGCATTGTCGGATACAACAAACATAAATAAAAAAGACGCAGAACAAGTAAGGCAAGTGAATACGATTAAAAAAGCAATTCAAGATACATTCGATCAAAAAACGGCATTAGGAATGTTCTTGAATGCACCACTCCATCAAGCGGTTTCAGAAGGAGACACATCCCACATTCTAATTTACACAAAAATATTACATGCCCTTGGATTAAATATTCATTGTAAAAACGCAGAGGGAATTCCACCGTACTATCTCGCATTACAAGAAAATAAATCCGTTTCGATAACAACATTAGAAAAAACTTTTACTGAAGAAAAACTCACCTGGCAACAATCACACTGGCCTTGCCTACAAGTCGCAATTGAAAAAAATAATTTACCCATCATGACTTATTTATTAAACACAGCACCCAAAGCATTAGAAGAACCCCCACTTCACTTTGCTGCACGAAAAAATTTTCACGCCACTATTCCAACATTAGTCAATCAATGCAAACAATCTGTTGATGAAAAAAATAAAAAAGGAAATACCGCATTACATGAAGCAATCACTTCAAGCACGTCTGAATCAGCACGCGCAGCCATCGCACTTCTCGATTTAAAAGCAGATTATCACGTACCTAATCAAGAAGGCCGCACACCGCTTTCTCTTGCTCTTCTTCATGACAATCAAACTATTTTGCAACACATGGCAAAAATAGACGCTGAAAAAGAAAGCAAAGATGCAAAACCCGATGTGACGCAATTTATTCTTAAAAACATGGATCAATTATTATTAATGGCTGCGCAAGATGTCGATGTTGAAAGTGGTTTACAGCTATTTAAAAAATTATTGAATTATTTTTCTAAAGAAAATAAAAAATATTTTTCACGCGCGGCGCATTATGCCGTTTATTTTGACCGACCCGAAATGATTAAAGAATTGCATAGACGAAATTTTAATTTAAATACTATAGAAAAATTATTTGATGTAGAAAATAATAAGCGAGTTGATTTAAGTTTTAAAAGTTCTCCTATTGTCATGGCTGCTGTTCGTCAAAACAAAAATGTTTTAACAACTTTATTCGAGTGCAAAGCGGATATTAATGCAGCTGATCATAATGGAGATACCGCATTACATCACGCCACAACCCTAGATGAATCTAAAAAAGTTTTAGCAGAAATAGTTACTCGCATTAGCGTAATAGATTTTTTAATTGGCCACGGCGCAGACATTCACGCAAAAAATAAACTGGGCAACACACCGCTTCACTTATGCATGAAAATGCAAGAAATACGCACGGTTTTAATCAGCTGTGGCGCGGATATTCATCAAGAGAATGATGCAAAAAAATCCGCATTAGAATTAGCAGATACAAAAGAACTCGGTGAAATTGCTCAGCGAGAACTCTCATTACGCGTCACTATTTTTTACGACACTATTAAAAGAGACATTAAAAAATCTATCACCCTTTTTAAAACAGCAGGCATCGTTCCCGATGAAAGTTTACGTAAGATGGCCATGACATTACGTGATATCGATATGATCACGATCTTGCGTGATAAACATGGAATGAAAGACCATCCCATCAAAAGAAAAAGAATAAAAAGGGCAATTGAAAATAATCAACCCGAAGAATTAGATTTCTTATTCGCAAGAAATAAAAAACAGCGCGAAGCAGATCCTGAAGTAAAACCCATTGAACTTCTTACTTCTGATTTTGATGCGGGTATTGAAAAAGCAAAAAGATCAAATCGATTTGATTTATTAAAAGTCTTTGCGAAACATGACAAGAAAATTTTTAATCATCTTATAGAAAAGAAAGAGTGGAAATTATTAACAGAACTTCTGAGACGCTCAAAAAACAATGACGCTCAATTTAAAGAAATTAAAGATATTCTTACCCCTCATCAAAAAAATCTTTTTGCAGAATTTTCTGAAAAAATTAAAACTGTGAGTGCAAGCGATAGCAAAAATGAAAAAGACAACAAAGATTCAAAATCATCTTCACTAAGTATTTCAATCGAAGCTAAAGATGACTTACTCGATCCTGTATTAGCAAAAAGAAATTTATTAGGACTCGTGTTAGCTGAAAATAATTTTTTAGATGCCGCACTCAAAACTATTTTTCCTGCACCAACGACAGCTACCGCAGTCTCTGTCACAGTAGTGGGACTATTTTCTTCTACAAAAGAATACACCGCTGTTGTGTTAGATGAAAAAGGAATCACAAGTCACATCGAAGAAATTTATTCTCTCCTTAAAGCAAATAAGAATGAATCACTCTTGGGTGAATTAATTACGCAAGCAATGCAGCGCAATTTCTTTCAAATGATAAAAACAGATGCGAATTATTCAAAACTTTCCCCAGACATTATAAAAAAATTACGTGACATTCATGTGACTTGCCAAGACGATGAAAATAACGCTGTCATTGTCATGCGAAAATTAATGGAAAAACTAGCTGAAATTAATCACCCTACCTCTATAATACCTCATAAAAAATAAGGATTTACATCGCACGCCATCCTATGCAATATAGGCTATAATAATAGAATAATCATAACGAGGGATCCAAGATGAGCATCAGTGGTGGCGATAAAGATATAAAAACAGTCGGCTCTCCCACAGCTGCAGGATTTCCTGCAGAGTTACCTAAACCATTAACAAGCGCATTAGAAAAACTCATTCCATTTTTAGAAGCAAAAACTGTATTAAAAACATTTAAAGAAAATATTTCAAAAATAAAATCAACTGCAGCACAAAAAAATACGCGAGAAATATATAAAGATGCAATTAATAAATTACGCGCGGATTTATTACAATTAATGAATGATCAAAATATTTCTTTTGTAAAAGCCGTATATGAAACACTCATACAAATTGCACGTTATTTACCAAGTAATGAAAAATTTACTGTTGATATGAAAGGAGAAATTGAAACCGTTCAAGATCCCATATCAATTGATGATTTAAAACTCGATCAAAAAGAAACAGTGATTCTCGCTCCAGGAAATATTTTTCATATTGATAGCATTATTCGAACTCAAAAAACTAAAAAACATTATAACGCTGCAATGGATGTCGTTGGACGACAAACTGCTGCTGAACTTTCTGCGCGAGACGCAGCTCTTTTAGGTATGAGTGCAAATAGGGAAACCCAAACGGTAGAAAAAGAAGACCCCGCCCCTCTCACCAATCCTTATTTTGCTACAGATGTTCCCTGTCACCCTTTAGATGCGTTTCATATTATTTCTATCGCTCAAAAAAATAAATTATCTATTCCTCGTTTAAGTTTAGAAATGAAGCTTCCACATAATCCAATGTTTACATTAGTACACGCTGCTGCAATGTATGGCGAAACAGAACTTTTTTTTGTGTTAACAAAATCGCCTTACAATTTTCCAAAAAATGTTGAAGACAGTTATGGCGCCACCCCTCTTTATTATGCCATCAGAGAAAATCATCAAAAAATCGTGAATGCATGTACTCCTAATGTAGAAGCAGAAATAACAAAGATGAATGCAAAAGGTGATGCAATGATTCATATTGCAGCACGCATGGGTGATGTGCGCATGCTGACAATGATTCCTTTTATTAATGAAACAACAAAAGATAAAAAATATTTTCCTGTTCATCTTGCAGCACTCAATAATCGCGGAGAATTTATTCGAGAAGCATATAAATTAGGAATTAATATTTATCAAAAATCAGGTGAATCACCACCGAGAACGGCTCTCGATATTGCTATTCAAGAAAAAAAAGACGATGCATTACGCGCATTTAGTTCTGACAAAACATTTTTTGATAATGAAGAGATCCTTCTTATTCAAAAAGTCCATGTTCTTTCAGCCATGCCCGCCGAAGCATTCACTGATGAGCTAAAACAAAAATTATCTGCGCAAGAAAAAACAATTATTGATTGTCTTAAAAATATTTTGATACTAACCAAACCTACCGATATTGCTGCTAAAAAAATGATTGAAGATACTTTTAATCAAAAAACAGCATTAGGAATGTTACTCAAAGCCCCCTTACATGAAGCTGTTTTAGCTGGAAATATTTCCACTATGGAATTTTATATTAAAGAATTACACAGACTTGGAATCAATATTAATTGCTTGAATACAGAAGGCATCACGCCTTTATATCTTGCATTTGAACAAGATAATCAAGCAGCCACTCCCATGGTAGGGATTTTTCATGAATTAAAATTACCACAAACACCTATTTACGAAACTACTTTTCAAAGTGCGCTCAAACAAAATCATGCCACTGTGATACACCGACCTGTTTTTATTGAACACATAAAAGATTTCAAAGAACCTCCTCTTCATTTTGCTGCACGAACTAATTTAGAAAAAGTGATTCCAACACTTATTCAAGATTTTTCTCAACCCATCGATCAAAAAAATAAAGAGGGAAATACAGCGCTGCATCAATCCATTCTTTCAACCAGTAATGAAGCAGCGATTGCATTACTCAATTTCAATGCAAATTATAACGCTCAAAATAATCAAGGGTTCACACCACTTTATCTTACTGTATTACGTGACAATCAAATTGTTTTACAACACATTGCAAAAAAAGATTCTGAAAAAGATAGCAAAGATGCAAAACCGGATGTGACGCAACTTATTCTTAAAAACATGGATCAACTCTTATTGCTCGCCGCACAATCTGATGATTTGAAAATGTTTAAAAAATTATTAAATTATTTTTCTGAAGAAAATAAAAAATATTTTTCACGTGCCGTGCACTATGCAGCGTATTTTGATAGAGCTGATTTCATCAAAGAATTACACGCGCGCAAATTTGACTTAAACAGCACAGTAAAATCATTCACTATAAAAGATAATAAACGAATCGATCTCACAAGTTATTCTTCCCCCATTGTATTTGCATCATCTCTTTCAAAAAGAAATGCTTTAGAAGCCTTGAAAAAATTAAATGTTCAAGTAACCTTACGAGGATTCATCTCCTCCACCCCTAATAATCATGAAGGCATACGAAAAATTCTTGAATCTAAACTCGCAACGATTGATGAAATCGATGATGAAAAAAATACGGTATTACATCATGCTGTCGTGATCGATGAAAAAAAATTCGAAGAAAAAGATTCCAATAAAAGTCCAGGCATAAGACGTGCTGAATTAATAGCGCTTTTAGTCCAACAAAAAGCCAGCATTCACGCAAAAAATAAAGCAGGCGACACACCTCTTCACCTGTATGCAAAAACACCAGGAAAATTAACATTAGGTGTTCTCTCGAAAATTCAAACTCATTTAATCGATTCAAAAAACGTTAATGAAAAAAATCTTAGTGGTGACACACCTCTCCACCTCGCTGTTACCGCAAAAAATAATTTGGCTAATTCTTTAATAGCAAAAGGCGCGGATGCTCATCAAGAAAATAATGAAAAAAAATCTCCATTAGAACTAGCAGATCCAAATCAACTTAAAGAAATTGCAGAAACAAAACTTCCTTCAACCGTTTCCGTGCTTTATGACACGATTAAAAGAAATATTGAAAAATCGATCGTTACTTTTAAAACAGCAGGCATTGTTCCTGACGGGAATCTATTAAGCACAGCCGTAGAAAAAAGTGATCTCGATATGGTTAAAACTTTGCGAGAAAGATATAGCATTACACATGGCACTGACCAACAAACAGTGCTTCATCTTGTTGTCGCCCATCAAATCAAAGGAAATTTTTTATCTGAGTATCTCAAACAAGATGCGAAAGCAGATTGGCACGCGGAAGATGATGCAAAAGAAACACCTATCACTTACGCCCTGATAGGGGCAGAGGGAGCAAATGATTTTTTAAAAGAAGCTTTTAAACGAGACATAGAATTAAATACAAAAGAAATAGAATGCATTAATGACAAAACACCTGATGACATTCTTGAAACACTTTACGCTCACGCAAAAGAGAAACAAAACAAAGTATTATTTGAAAAATTATTACCGATCATGCGCAGCAAAAACATGCTCATATTAAAAAAAGAAATAGAAGACGCCATTAAATCCAATGATACCAACACACTTAAATTATTTTTCGTAGAAACGAAAGGAAATAAAAATCTTCCTCTTATAAATTATAAAAACGCATTACATGCCATCGCTTCTTTAAAAAATAGTAGCGAAGAAACTTTTAACATCATCTTCGATGAAAAATCAGATGAAAAAATAGATTGGACAGCCAAAGATTCAAAAGGAACCAGTATCATTTCTCGCGCAATTCAAAGTAAAAATACTGATTTCTTAAAAAGAACATTTGCAAATGAAGACCGCGCAATCACTATCGCGCAAAACGAAGTAGCTGAAGGCAATACAGAGGCGCTGAAAGAAATTTTTGAAAACCATATTGATCGAAACAAAAAAATCCCTGATCATGCTTCTTTTCTACATTTAGCAGCACTCACAAATAATAAAAATAATGTTGTTGAATATTGCGCGGATGCAAAAACAGAGTGGCATCCCCAAGACAAAAACGGGCTTTCCCCCATTGCGCTTGCTATTAATTTAAATCACAACGATTTTTTAAAGTCAGTGCGCGATAAGAAAATAATGTTAGATGAAAAAGAAATTGAAAAAATTAATGGAAATACTTCGCCTGAAGTATTAAACACATTGTATGAACTTGCAAAAAATACAAATCAAAAAAAATTACTTGAAAAAGTATTTAAACTTTTAATGGTGGCAAATGTTGTTATCGTCGGCGAAGAAATACAAAAAGCAATCAAAGCCAACGACACAGCAACATTGGAATTTTTATTCCGTGAAATGAAAGTTCCAAAAGATATTCGTTTACCCAATTATCACTCTCCTTTACACGCTGCTGCTTCTTTAAATAGTATCGATGAAGTTGTTGATTTAATTACTGACGAAAAAACAAATTGGAATTTGCAAGATGAAAAAGGAAATCGTCCCATTACTTCTGCAATTGAAGCACGAAATCATCGGTTCTTAAAAAAATTACTTTTGGATGAAAAAGATAAAAAACGCGTAATCACTATTGCGCAATATGAAGTACAGCAAAAAGATAACAAACAAACGATTAAAGAAATCTTTAAAGAATATGCGATTGATAAAAATGCAGTCGATGAACATAAAAATACGTACGCGCATTTAGCTGCATTAGCAAATAATTATGATGCTATTGAATTTTGTACTGACTCAAAAACAGATTGGAATGCAATAAATGATGCGAAACAAACCGTCGGATCAATTGCGATTCTGCATGAAGAACATTTGCTTGTCGATCGGTTGTTAGATAAAGGAATGAAATTAAGCGATGCTGATATGAACTCTGCAATCAACATGGCAAAGCAAACAGGAAAACTCGCCACTCTGAAAACCATCGCGGGAAAAGACCAACGTATTTTTAATCAACTCACTAAAAATAATGAATGGAAAGTATTAGTCGATTTACTGATATTTTTAGGACCTGATTATAAATTTTTATTAAAAGAAAAAATAAGTTTTGATTCTAATCAACAACAAAAAATTTATGACGCCTTCATTGAAAAAATAAAAACAGAAAGTCAGAAAGATTTAAAAGATGTGAAAGAGGATTCAAAAGATAAAGATGGGAAAAAAGATCCAAGATTATCTGATATTCCTGGCGTTTCACGACGCGTCAAAGAAGAAATATTAGATCGTGTTTCAGAAAAAAGAAATTTATTAGGATGCATATTTGAAAAATATAAATTCTTAGATAAATTAAAGAAAGCCTCTTTCTCAGGAACAGCAACACCTGCTGCAACAATCACTGTCGCTGTTTCTTCTTCTGGAGTAACCAGTGCTGGATTATTTTCTGCTATCAGTGCAAGCGCATCCACGACTGCCGCAAGTGCAACACCAAAATCTTCTGCGGATACAAAAATAGCACCACCTGTTGATGCATTCTTCAGAACCGGAAAATATGAACCTCAATTTCTCGGTTCATTTTTTGGTCTCAGCACCAGTAAAATAGCAGATCACATCTCACAACTTTATTCTCTTCTTGAAGCAAAAAAACTAGACTCACCTCATGAGCTATTAATCGAATTAGTGACATTAGCAACTCAACCTTCTAAATTAGACGAAATGAAAAAAGATGTTCGCTATTTTTATCTTACGCCACAAATGATTGAGAAACTAAAAGACATTAATCATACTTGCACAAAAAATAAAGATCATGCTGTTACTATCCTAAAAGAATTACACAGCAAAATAACACAGCTCACCACGAGCAAACTTACAAAAAAATAACACTCCACATCCCCCTTATTTCAGCATAAAATACGAACCTCAAAAAAATACTTCGAGAAAAAAATGCAAAATAGTTTTAAAAGCAAACTCATTAAAAAAAATTCATCTAATCATGCACGCATCATGAAAATGACCACACCGCATGGCGAGGTGATGACTCCCACTTTTATGCCCGTCGGCACAAAAGCCTTTGTGAATCACATGACGCCACACGATTTAATGCATTCAAACAGCCAAATTATTTTAGGCGGAAATACGTATCACATGTTGTGTTCACCCGGAATGGACGTCATTCAAGCTGCCGGTGGCATGCATTCATTTATGCATTGGAAACAAACCATGTTAACAGACAGCGGTGGATTTCAAGTTTTTAGCTTATCGAAAAATTCTAAAATTTGTAAAATTGATGCGAAGGGTGCGCACTTTAAACATCCTATCTCAGGAAAAATAATTCATCTCACACCAGAAACTTCGATTCAAACACAAAAAATAATTGGCGCCGATATTATTATGGCATTCGATGAATGCACACCTGAAAATGGTGGACGCGAAGCCGCGCTCGCAGCCATGGAAAGAACACATCGATGGCTCACTGAATCAAAAGAAATTCATGATCAATCACCGCATTCTGTTTATGGCTTAAAACAAGCGTTATTTGGAATTATTCAAGGTGGAAGTTTTGCTGATCTTCGCGAAGCGAGTACAGAATTTATTTTAAAAATGGAACTCGATGGAATTGCAATCGGTGGAGAAGTGATTGGATTCGATATGAAAAAAACAGCTGAAGTGATTGATTGGGTGCGTCCGCATTTACCTGAAAATAAAATCAGATACACCATGGGTGTCGGTTTACATCCACAAGATTTAATTGATGTGGTTGCAAAAGGAATTGATATCTTTGATTGCGTGGCACCCACACGTAATGCACGACATGGATCGCTCTATCACGGAAAAATTATTCACGAAAATAATTGGATTAAATTCGAGAATGGTGAAGAAAATGGAAAAATTCATATTAAAAAATCCATTTATGCAAAACAAGATCAACCTATTTTAGAAAATTGCGAATGTTACACATGCAAACATTTCACCCGTGCGTATTTGCATTTTCTTTTTAAAGAAAAATCGTCAGCGTATTGTCATCTTGCGTGCATTCATAATGTGCATGTGATGCAGAATGTGTGTGATGTGATGCGGAGTATGATTTCAGAATGATGAAAATTCTCTTCCTCACCCATCGCCACGGCGATTTATTTATCGGCGGCGTTGCTGAAGTGATTCAGCATTTAACAAACGTATTTCCTGCGCTCGGCGTTGAAATAATTATTTATACAGAAGGTGAAGAAAATATTGATTCTCCGCGTGATGATTTAAAAAATGGAACACGGTGTTATTCAGGGCCGCTCATTAAACCGAGTTTATTTATTTCGAAAAAAAAGTTACAGCCATTACTCACACTCATTCAAAAAGAAAAAATTGATTTGATTCATGCGTACGGTTTATATCGCGCAGGTTTTATGGCGATGCACATTAAAAAAAAATGTGGGATTCCTTTTATCATCACAAGTCATAGCGATATTTTATCTGCAAGCTCAAAACGCATTCAGCGCCCCACCGTCATTCAACGCTGCAAAAAAATATTATCGAACGCCAATGCGGTGACACATTTGACGCCCATCATGGCAGATGTATCTCATTCCATTTATAATACAAAAGAAAAAAGTTTTACGATTCCGAATGGAATTGATTTAGCTCATTGGAAAACAGAAAAAGATCCTACAGAAAAAAATTATTTACTCGGGATGGGTCGATTAGAACCCGAAAAAGGATTTGATGTTTTAATTCGCGCGTATGCATTAATAAAAAATAAAATACAAAGTGCGCTGGTGATTGCAGGCTCAGGCTCACATGAAAGTACATTAAAAAAAATGACCACTGATTTGCAATTAAATAAAATAGAATGCTCTGAATTACCCAGTACATTAGAACCCAAAACAGTTTATTTCACAGGCTATGTGCGCGGTGAGCAAAAGAAAAAATTATTTTTGGAAAGCCAATTGATTTTATTCGCAACACAACCCGCCATTTTTCAAGAAGCGTTTAGCATTGTTTTTCTTGAAACCATGGCAGCAAAAAAAGCATTAGTCGTTAGTGATACTGAGCTTGCGCATTATTTACAAACGCAAGGATTGGAAGCAGAACTGGCAATTGCAAATCATCCAGAAAGTTGGGCAGAAAAAATTTCTCTTTTATTAAATAATCCAACGAAAAGAAAATTAGCAGGAGAAAAAAATTATTTGTTAGCTCAAAAATTAGATTGGATGCCGATTGCGGAACAATACAAAAAAGTTTACGAAAAGTTTATTTATTAATTCCATCTGCACGCCGAATGCCAATCACATAATCTTCTGCATCTTCTTGTACATATTTTATTTTTATCCATTGATTGAACTGGTCCCGCAATTGTTTTTCCGTGTTCGTATAAATACTTTGCGCACTCTGCTCTAACTCATCAATACTTTTTGTCACTAAAGAATATCGCCATCCTAAAATATAGGAAGATGCTAATGTAATTTCACGTTTCAACATAAGATGACGTAAATATTCGCGATATTGATCCGCATTCTCTTCTGTTTTTTGCAAATCTAATAATTTTTCTGCCGCGTCTTCTGACAACCATCCCTGCTGCACAAAATAAACAAGCGTCATTGCATTTTGACGCGCATTAGCATTAATCTTATTTTCGAGCTGCTGTAATTCTTCTTGCTGTTCGGGAGTGACTTTAAAGAAATAAGGCATTTTAGAAGCACTTTTTATGACTAGATCCGCTAATGTTTTTGAAACACGAACAGATAATTTAAAATTCGCTGCTTCTTGTAAATCAGATAAATCACTATTTTTCATTTCATATTGATGCGGCCAACTCACGGCGCCTTGCGCCACTAATTTTCCTTTCGGTGTCGCTAATGCAAAATTATCTAATCGTATTTCAGAATGTGCCGTTAGAATTTTTGGAAGTGATAAATTTATTTTTTGCTTTAATTGCGACTCATACAGCTCACCAAATTGTAATATTTTTTTATACGCGTCTAATAATGACACTACTTCTTTTGCATTAAAACTTACAATGCTCGCTTCTGCATACAACGGCCCCATCCCTTCATCATTTAATTTTATTTTTTCAATCGTAATTTCGCGACTGCCTTCTAGGAACGCATTAATTTCATCAGACACACTACGCATTTTCACATTTAATAAAGATAATTTTACATCATCACTTTGATTGAAATTAATTTCAGGTGTTTGAAAAGAACTTTTTCCTACCCACAATCCTGATTCACTTTTTTTATAATGAAAACTCCACTGCAATTGAGAAAACGAAAACATGTCCTCATCTGTTTTAAAACTGAAATTTGAAATTAAAAAATCACCTGCGATTTTATTTAAACCCGGTGATAGAATCCATTTTCCCTTCACATTGCCTAATGAAAAAGAAAATCCATTATCAGGATAATTTATTTTTAATCCATTAAAGAAAATCGGTTTAATATATTTTCCTGTCAACGTCACCATATCTTGGCTGTACTCTGGCGGAATCTCTGCAGACGTTTGCATTGTATTTTGAATCGATGCTAATCCAATAAAATAAGGGAAAATAGCTGTCGAATGATAAAAAATGGGCCCGTGAAAAACATGTTGCTTCAATGTGACCACAGGCACTTTCATCACAGAATGAATGACTTGTGAAAATTGCAAACTTTTTAAATAAGGACTGATTATTTCTATTTGAAATACTGCATCGGTTGTCCACCAATGGCGCTGAAATTCCACCGCACGTACACGCACATGCTCCGAATCATTCATGACTGCAATAAAACGTTCATAATTTTTTTGAATGAGAAGACCCGAAAAATACGGCGCTATTACCAGTGTAATAAAAAAAATAAACAGTAAGCTAAAAAAAATCTTACGCACAGAAAAAATTCCTTAAGTAGTTTCCATTTGCTTCACAATCAATTGCACACGCCGCGTTCCGCGAAATTCGTTAACATCAAGACTATACACCGCGTGTATTTTTTGACAACGATGATTCGGCCACTGATTAATATCAACATTAAACATAATTGCATCTATCATTTGTTTGTCATTCGCTAAAACCATTTTTAAATGTTTATTCCCCACGATGCGTTGATCAATGAGTGTAAAAATACCATCAAATAACGGCTCAGGAAACCCTTGTCCCCACGGCCCCGCTTCATGCAATTTTAGCGCTAATTCTAATGTTATTTGATCGGACGATAATTCACCGTCTGTCCACACGCAATGATCTAATATTTCTTTATTCACACGTTTTGAAATCATGTCAGAAAAAAGTTGCGAAAATTTTTCGAAATCTTTTTTCAAAATACTTAAACCTGCTGCCATGGCATGTCCTCCAAATTTTTGAATTAAATCGGGAGAATGTGTTGCAACATCCGCTAAGACATCACGAATATGCACGCCTGAAATAGAACGCGCGGAACCTTTTAATTCATTTTCATTTGCTAATGCAAATGCAATCACAGGGCGATGAAAACGATCTTTAATGCGCGATGCTAAAATACCAATAACACCTTGATGCCATGCTTTATCAAATAAACAAATTCCATCGGGAATATTTTCTGATGAAGGATGAAATGTTTTTAAAATTTCAAACGCTTGATCTTGCATTTCACTTTCAATGTGACGACGTTCTTCATTCAATGCATTTAAACGTTTTGCAAATTCGCGCGCTTCTTCTAAATTATCTGTTAATAAACATTCAATGCCTAATGACATATCTTCTAATCGTCCTGCTGCATTTAAACGTGGGCCGATTGAAAAACCTAAATCAGCTGCAACCATTTGCGCGGGATTTCGTCCTGCGATTTCTAATAATGCAGTAATACCTGCAATACATTTTCCTGCACGAATACGACGCAATCCTTGATGCACTAAAATACGATCATTGTGACGGTGGATAATGGTATTTCAAATCACGCCGGTGTAAATGCAGCAAAAGAAAAAGGCATTCAAGTGATTATTACAGATCATCACTTACCGGGTGAATCCTTGCCGCTTGCAGATGCAATTGTGAATCCGAAT
>Ga0207084_1023_pt1 | contig 43838 bp, 44 predicted proteins | sample Alteio_BWMinHeat_55_FD_153543 | JGI IMG/M metagenome (GOLD analysis project Ga0207084, IMG submission 153543) | Enriched cells from forest soil in Barre Woods Harvard Forest LTER site, Petersham, Massachusetts, United States -... | ecosystem: Environmental > Terrestrial > Soil > Temperate forest >...
CACTTACATTCCGGGCCGCAATTACATTTACCCGATGAACAAGCACATTTTTTACAGCATTTGCAGCATTTAATGATGCAATCGTAAATCATGGCAATTAAAAAGCCCATGACAAAACCTTCAATAAAGCCCCATAAAGCACCCCAAAGACCGCCCACGAAGGAAGCATCATAGCCGCTATAGAAATTACTGACTTGCTCAATCAGCATCAATCCTGAGCCTGATAACCACCCTATCCATGCAACAACAGCCATAATTAATGCCATTGTTATTCCCCATGCCAAACCAAAGGAAATGGGGCATAAACCTGTTCGGGTCATACATTTTCCGCTACCGCAATGCATAATAACCTCCTGTTAATTCAAATACCTGCTTTTTGCATGGTATATACATAAAATAAAAACAAGCTAACCAGTAGCCAACGCCTATTATCCAATCCATAATTAAATAGGCTAGCACAAATTGCAAGGGGCTATCGACATTTCAGAGGCATATGTGACTGATTTCAAAATATTACACGATGAAATATCCCAATATCTCACTCATGAACAAGTAAACATGGTTGAAATGGCCTATCTATTTGCCAAAGAAGCGCATGGCAGCCAAACACGTTATACCGGTGAACCCTACATCACTCACCCCATCGCGGTCGCCGAAATTTTAGCAGAAATGCGAATGGATGCACCGACTATCACCGCCGCTATTTTACATGATGTGGTAGAAGACACGCCCGTTGCCCAAGCAGAAATTGCTGAAAAATTTGGCGCAGAAGTGGCCGATTTAGTGGATGGTGTCACCAAATTAACCCAAATACATTTTGAAAACTATGCCCAAGCCCAAGCAGAAAATTTTCGTAAAATGGTGATGGCGATGGCGAGTGACATCCGCGTCATCTTAGTCAAATTATCTGACCGCTTACATAATATGCGAACCTTGGCAGGCTTGCCGCCTGATAAACGCCGCCGCATTTCCCTAGAAACCTTGGAAATTTTTGCCCCTATTGCCAATCGTTTAGGTATGCATGCCTTTCGTGTTGAATTAGAAGATTTAGGTTTTGCAACACTCTATCCCTTTCGTTTTAAAATTATCAAAGAAGCTGTCGCAAAAGCGCGCGGCAATCGTCAAGAAATCATAGAAATTATTCACGAACAAATTCATGCTGCCTTGAAAAAAAATAATATTCCCTCAGCCACCTTGTCTGGCCGCGGCAAACATCTTTACAGCATTTACAATAAAATGCATGAAAAACATTTATCATTTTCAGAAATCATGGATGTCTATGGCTTTCGTATCACCGTTGATAAAGTAGATACTTGCTATCGTGTCTTGGGTGTTTTACATAATTTATATAAACCGATTGTGCAGCGATTTAAAGATTATATCGCCATACCAAAAGCAAATGGTTATCAATCTTTGCATACTACTTTATTTGGGCCCTATGGTGTGCCCATTGAAGTGCAAATTCGCACGGAAGAAATGCATAAAACAGCGGAAAATGGTATTGCAGCGCATTGGCTTTATAAAACGGAGAAAAAAGTATTTAGTGATGCACAATCACGCGCACGTGAATGGTTGAAAGGCATATTAGAATTAGATAAAAGTTCGAAAAATTCTCTCGAATTTATTGAGAATGTCAAAATCGATTTATTTCCTGATGAAGTTTATGTCTTCACACCAAAGGGACAAATCATCGAATTACCCGCCGGTGCAACACCAGTTGATTTTGCTTACGCTATTCACTCTGATATTGGTAATACTTGTGTTGCAGCGCGTTTAGATAAACGCTTATCACCACTTAGCACATCGATGATCAGTGGTCAGCAAGTCGAAATCATTACCGCACCCGGTGCCCGCCCCAATGCTGCCTGGCTTAATTTTGTTGTCACAGGGAAAGCGCGCAGCAAGATAAAACATTTTCTAAAAAAACAGCAGCGTGAAGAATCCATTGAGTTAGGCAAACGTTTAATTGAAAAAGCATTACAGGCTTATGGCATGCAATGGCAGGATATTTCTGACACTCTCTTACAAAATATTATTCTGCATTCTCGACTTGAATCTGTCAGTCATTTATTTGAAGAAGTGGGTATTGGTAATCGCCCTGCCTTATTAGTGGCAAAACAAATTATTAAATTTCATAGCGGCATACAGAAAAAAGAACTGCTTGATGATGGGCATTCGCCGCTCATTATTAAAGGTACGGAAGGTCTTGCCATTACTTATGCACGTTGTTGTCGTCCGATTCCTGGCGATCCCATTGCAGGCATCTTCAAAGTAGGACAGGGAATAGAAGTTCACATGCTGCATTGCCCCAATAGCGAACGCTATCATGATCAAGCAGATAAATATGTGCCGCTATCATGGGAAGATAATATTGAAGGTGATTTTTCTGTGGAATTAAAAGTGGATCTCACTAATCAACGCGGCAGTTTGGCATCGCTCACGCTTGCTATTTCTGAAGCTGAATCCAATATTGAAAATATACGCGCGCAAGAAAGTGACCATCATCACTTTCATGTTGATGTGACAATTTCGGTGCGCAACCGCTCGCATCTTGCTCGGATTTTAGGAAAGATTCGAAAACGAAGAGAAGTCATTCGCGTGCTGCGTCGTAAGCCGCATGGTGCTAGCTAAAAACCTGGCATGCCAGGTTTTATTCACGTCCTTTATTAAATACCTCCCTCCCGCCTCGCATCGTCAACACGACATCCAAATCTGCATCCATCACCACTAAATCCGCATCCTTTCCTACTTCAATACTCCCCTTGTGTTCCTGCAATTTTAAAACACAGGCAGGATTATAAGAGGCCATTAAAATCGCCTCACTCAATTCACAATGGGTAAATTGCATCATGTTTTTAATTGCTTGCGGCATTCGTAAAATACTCCCTGCAAGCCTGCCATCCGCTAAGCTAACGCGGCCATTCGCTACTTCTACTTGTTGACCTGCTAAATCATAATGACCATCGCCCAGACATTTTGCGCGGATTGCATCGGTAATTAATAGCATATGTTCTTTATGTTTCAGTTCTAGTGTTAATTTAACAATGGCAGGATGTAAATGCACGCCATCGACAATCACTTCTGTCATCACTCGATCTGATAATAGCAAAGCAGTGACTGTGCCAGGTTCACGTTGATGAATACCGCGCATAGCATTAAATAAATGAGTTGCATGCGTACAACCCGCTTCAATAGCGGCCTGCGTTTCTTCATAAGTTGCATTGCTATGTCCAACAGAAACGACAATGCCCATTTGCACCAGAGTTTCAATCAGGGACAAAGCTTCTGGCAATTCAGGTGCGAGCGTAATTAATTTAATTATTCCCTTAGATAATTTCTGCCATTGCTGAACCAAAGCAGAATTTGGTGATCTTGCATATTTCAGCCGCTGCGCACCCACTTTTTCAGCTGCAATAAAGGGACCTTCTAAATGCACGCCTAGCAATGCTGCACCTTCATTATCTTGCATGACATGCGCTGCCTTAGTTAGCACTGATGCAATTTTGTCTTCTGCCGCTGTCATCGTCGTCGCTAAATATCCTGTGACACCCTCTTCTGCTAGAGCATGCGCAATGGTTTTAAAAGCAAGTTCACTATCATCCATCACATCTTTGCCGTCTGCACCATGAATATGCAAATCAATAAACCCAGGAACAAGCACATAGTTAGCGGGATAATTATATTGTTTCGCTGGCAGATGATGCTTAATCATGCTGGTTGGAATAATCGCTTTGATGATGCCCTCATCGATAATCAAGGCGCTATTTTCCACCCAATGTTGATTCACGAGAATACGTGCACCAGAAATAATATTTCGATTTACATTTATCATGCGCCTTCCTTATGGGTGGCTATAAAATCCTGTCAACACAGCTTGCGCTATGATATTCGTTGCAATTCTATTAAGAATATCATGTTGATGCATTTTAGCGACACTGGCATCCAAGACTGTATTCAATGCATATAAAGTAAAATTATAGCGATGAATACCTGTGCCTGCTGGCGGACAGGGGCCCATATAAGCATTCTCATCCATGCCGTTTAAAGCAAATATGACTTGCTTTGTTTGTGTTGCGCCTTCTGCTAAGGAAGTCATTTGAGGATTTTGCAAATACACGATCCAATGCACAAAGCCTGCTTCATGCGGCGCATCAGGATCATGCAATAAGAGTAGCAAGGAACGCGTACCTGCTGGCACCTCTGACCAAGCTAATTGCGGTGAAATATTGCCGCCACCTTCTGCTGAGCAAATAGTTTTTTTATCAAATTGAGTGAAGGGGGTAAAAGATTGACTGCTGAGTGAGAGGGCAAAAGCGAATGAGGTGGAGAGTAATGAAAATAGCAGTAAAATGAGAGATTTTATTTTCATGGGAATTCCTTTTAGGTGGCTATGAGGGGATTTTCTAGGAAATGGGTTAAACAATCAAGGGCGCAAACCTCTGTCATTCCCGCGTAGGCGGGAACCTATTTCTAATTTGCAGTAGAAGTAAATTTAAGATAGGTTCCCGCCTACGCGGGAATGACAGAGGTTTGCGCCGTCTCGAAGGGTATAACACCCAACTACGCCTTATTAAAATACACCACTGATTGATGATGAGCCTGCACACCACCAGCAGCTAACTGTATTTGCACGGCTTGCTTGGTCTTCATTTTTTGATAAGTTTCTTTAATATCCCAGAAGAACATTTCCTTACAATGTTCATAAGCTTCTAAAGGCGTAAATGCTTTTGCATCATTTCCAGCAACAAAATGATTTTGATGTGTTTGCGATACATAAAAGGCAAGTAAATAACATTTCAATGAACCACCGTAATAGTTTCCATTAAGAAGCTTGTCGTCATGTTCATTGATTAAAGCAATAAACGCATCCAACACATCGCTAAGGCCAACTAGTTGGTTATTTGACTTAAATAAATCATACATCTTATCTTGAAATAGTTTTTGGAATCTTCTCGCCCCAACTCGATTGCCATGAAAAAATCCACCACAGCCATCTTGATCGCAATAGCTTTCCATCAACTGATCAAAGCCATGACTTATTTCTGCAAAATATTTTCGATTCTCATTTCTGATTTTACGCTTTCGTGATTCTTCGGCAGCAGCATCTTTCAAGCGTTGAATTTCAGCATCTTTGTCATGAAGCTCCTGCTGCTGTTCTTGAATTTGCGTCTGCTGTTGTTCAATCACAGCATCTTTTTCCTTAATTCTTTTTTCCTGTTCTTGAATGATTTCCCGTGGGGTAGATGCCATTTCTTGAAGTCTTTTAATTTTTTCCCGCAGCGATACTTCTTCACCTACTACCGTATCTTCCACATCTCCTCCATCAACTAAGATCCAGCTAGTATTCATCATTTCCTCAATCTCTACCGTTTCCATTTTTTCTTTTTCAATGGCAGGCATAAATTGCTGTGGCAGTAGACCAGTTACATGAGAGTATTCATTGCCTAATGCTTTTTGAAATAGTCCTATGGCATCACTTTCTTTCTGTTCCACTTCTTGCTTAACTTCTGTTAAGGCCAAACAAGTTGCATCGATCACTGCATTAGTAATTAATTCATCCTTTCGTGTCGACTCAGCAAAGCCATAACGAGTAAATTGATAGCGATAACATTGGTCTGTAAAAGAAGAAAAACCCGTCATCAACAAACTGGCAAATTTAAATTGCTTAAGTTCTAATTGTATTTGTGCTTCTTTTACTTGTTTAAGCCAATTGACATAGTCATTTAAAATATTGGCAAAGGCTGAATGATTGCCATGAATCACTCTAATGAGATCATCAAATGCCGTCAATAAATCAGTTAAGCGTTTCTTTGCTATTAATATATCTGCTAAAGCTTGAGCTGCATCCTTTGATAATTCAATGTTTGTATATTCTTTAAAGCCAGAACGCAATAATTTGAAATCAAGCTTATCTGAATTACCATAAAGAACAGCGCTGATCCATTTAAGATAAGGGGAGTCTCCTATTTGTGTAAGACTAGTAAGCCTGCCAATGAGGGGTTGGCCTTTTTTAACTTGCTCAACATACAATTTAAAATGATTGGGTTCACCTTCGGACAATAAATGCGTGAGTCTTGTATTAATACTTGCAACACTATCGCTTATTTGCGTGCTAATGAATCTCGCATCTTCAATTAATTTCGCTAATTTTTCAGTATTATTTTTCGCAGTGTTATCTAAAGAATTCGAAGTGAGCTGATATGTAACTTGAGTAATGAGGGTTATCAGTGAAAGATAGGTGGTATCATTTGAACGAGTAGAGAGAAGATCTTCATTGTCTGCAGCGCAAATTTTACCGAGAAATTCAGTCAAATGTTGCCTATGTTTTTCATAGTCTTGATAATTATCCGCTTCAGCCGCCGCCTTTATTTTTCTCGCGATTAAAATATTAATTAAATATTTGGGATCATCGATGCAATCATTTTGCTTATGCTCACCAAACCACAGAAAACCTGGCCGCGATGCTTTTGAACTTTGGTATTCCAAACAAATATGATATAGACCTTGCAAGCTATCTGTTATTTTTCTGTGTTCGGCCATACCTGCTTTCGGCTGTAAATCCGGCTCACTGAGATACTCTAATTGCCGAGTATAATAGGTATCTGGCTGTGCGCCTTGGAACAATTCTCCAATTTTTTGCACAAATTCGATTCCTAACACGGCTGCAGCACCTGTCGTGCCCCCCACATAAGCTGCCGCTGTTTTCGCCCCCACACCAGCTAGTGCCAAGCAAGTATTATCATCCTCCTGAGTCTCAAACGTAATACTCACTGCCATATCTTTTGGACGGGCATCAGTATAGGCAGCTAATACCCTTTCGATAGCCGGAATTGATATCACTTTGGTGGCTGGTTTTTGACTTGAAAACATTGATAAACCCCTCATTTTTAATAAGAATTTTATATTAGCTCGATAGATGTGTCATATTATACACAAATACTAGGCTTATTGTACATTTATTTACAAATCTCTTAATAACAAAAGCGCGCCGGAAACGGGCGGCAACTTGCAAACTTGCAAACGTGAGCGCAAATCTTCCCCCAAATAAGGCTGGATAAATTCCGCAACACCACCGACCAAGACACAAGGAAGCGCCCGATCTTTCCGTCTTTGCCCTGCCAATAAAGCCGCAGCCACCCCATCCACTGCACCTGCCGCCTCTTGCATAATGCGCACGGCAGTTTCATCACTACTTGCGGCAAGCTTAATCACAATCGGCGCAAGTTCTGCAAAAGCCGTTGAATTAGCTTGGTTGGCCCAAGTCACCAAGGCATCCTGATTTTGATTAAAAGAGTCATACACCGCTTTTGACAAAGCTGAAACGGGTGAGCGTCCATCCAAATAACGCAGGGTCATACGCATGGCTTGCATACCAAGCCATGCACCGCCGCCTTCATCATCATGAGGAAATCCAAAACCACCCACTCTGCAAGTATGATCGCCTTCTATTTGCCAGCCAATCACACCCGTACCAATAATAATAACGGCACCATCATGACCAGCATGTGCACCTAGGCAAGCCGTGTGAGCATCAGATGTCACAATGAGTTTAGGAAATCCTTTTGCCTTTTGTAAAAATGCTTCATAAGCTTCTTTCACTTCACAGCCCGCCAAACCCATGGCAACTTGCATGTGTGCCTGATCTTTGTCAAAAGAAAGCCCCAAAGGCTGCAATACTTCATCTAAGGCAGTGCGAATGGATTGCCAACTTTGCGGAACGGAAAGACGAATATTGGCAGAACCACTCGTTGCCTGCCCTAACAAGCGTCCGCTTTCATCTTCAACTCGAACGATACATTTTGATGCACCGCCATCTACGCCTACATATAGAGTTTCCATTATGTTTTATCTCCTCAATCATCATCGAAACTAACTTAAATCTTGCTATCTTTCAATATCAAAGCAGCGTAGAATTTCCCATTAAAATTTATTAGAAAATAGGTGCTTACAGGAAGCAGGAAGTGCAATGATCGCACGCAGGGAGACACCATGAAAACAGCACGCTGTACCTATCATCTCGCCAATGTAGATCGCAATTTGTATGCTTATTTTGATCCTAAAGCCTTCGATGGCATTTTACCCGCCTTAACTGAAGCGCAACAAGAGCAATTTATCCGTCAAATCTGCGACAGCATTGCCATTGCTATGCCGCAGGATATCACGGAAAAACATCTCTATATTAAAAAAGTCTATCGCGCACCAAGCGCATCATCTATTACTGTTTTCTGTACCGATGGTTTTTTAGTTGATAGCAACTTAACTGTGCCCGTGCATGAACAACCCTTTCAAACAGAACGTATTCAAATTAAAGAAACAGAACAATTAGCTTCACGCATTAAATTGAGCAATGACATTTTACAAACTATTCAGCGTCAATTAATCAATTTTGAAGAAGAACAAACGCGCCTATTTGCTGCCTCTCAAACTTCTGCGAAGAAGGAAGACAAGCCCAAGATAGCAATCAAAATGACGCTTGCACAAGAAGGACGCGATAAAATAGCGGATATTTTTGCAGATATTGCCAACTTAAAAAAAGAAATTGTCGAGATGAGTAAGAGCCGCGGCATTTCTTTAAATAACCTGATCAAGCAAGCAGATAATCTACGTAATAACATGAATAATTTAATGCTTAAAGACAGCGCTGACTTACAAGAAGAAAGTAAGACAAAATTACAAGACCATAGCAGGCAAGCTATCGAAGAAGAAGCGAGCGAATTAATTAAAATAAATACTTCATTGAAACAGAAAATAAATGAAATTACGCCCATACCTGATCAATTTGATCAAGAGACACAGAAAGCTTATCAAGAAATAAATCAATGCGCGCAGCAATTTACTCGATTCAAACAACTTGTGGTTGAAGCCTTATATCATGCTGCAAAAGAATATCGCGAGCTGATCAACAAGCCATTTTCATCGGCTTCAAGTAATGAGAAAAAAATATTAATTAATGAATTCAACCGAAAATTTTCAAGTATTGCTTATTTAACAGAGAGCGGCGAATTAAATAGCCTGCAAGAAAGCTTAGATAATTTATCGCCTCTGTCTTTGGATAATTTACAAGCCCTTATTTCAAATGAAGAGAAAGATCAGCCGGGATTATTGCAAAAATGCAATACTTCCTGGACTGAAGAATCGCCTGAATTACAAATTATTCTGAAAAAATTGGGACAATTGAATGCGGCTTACCGTCAATTTTTTCAAGAAGAAGTTAAGGAAACACAGTTTGCCAATGCCGCCATGATTCAAATCGTACGCATTCCCTTTCCTCGCGGCTTTCATTTTAAATTTACTGATGAAGCCCATGCCTATCACAAATCTATTGATGATTTTTGCAAGGCACAAAATGATGCAATCAAGCAAAGCGCGCAAAATTATAAACGCATCATGCAAATTGATAACATCACGGATAAAACACAGCGCACGATGAAAGAAGCTGAAAGAATCAGCGCATCCATCCGCACTAGCATTGATCGTTTCAAAACATTATTACATCGCAAAGAAGAAAGTCTGCCTATTTTGCAGCAAGCAAAGCAAAACTATGGGCAATTACAGTATATTTTAACGACCGCCGTGCATGAAAAAATAAGCATTGATGCTAATATGGATCGTAAATTAAAAAACGTGCAGCGTAAAATTGACGCCCTCATGCAGACTATTACTGCTAAAGAAACTGAAGCGGGGCAAATTATGCAGTCACTGACTGAATTACAAACTCAAATTGATACAGATACTAATACCGATCTATTAACGGAAAAAATTAATCGCATGCAAACTTTGGCTGCTTCACTCAATAATGTCTTAGTCAGCATCCATGAACCTGCCGCTTCTCTGTCTTATTATCAGCAAATTTTTGCAACTAATGATCTCGTGAGTTCCTATAACATAGAAAATATTCGCAAACAGCATCAGGAAGCAAAGAGTCTTATTTTAAATTTTATCAAACAACAGAATCAAAGTTATGGCCGTGTTTCGGATGAACGTCAAACTCGCGTTGTAGATTTATATTCACAAATTGATGCCGCTGTCACACAAGTTCAGCAGGAAAGCAAGGAAGTCTTGCGTGCTAAGGATGCGCTGCTGGATGAATTAAATGATCGAAAATTATCTTTAACAGCCGAAGCACTGGATGCAAAGAGAGAGCCATTGAAAAATAAAATACAAATGATAGAAGAGGCGATGAAGAAAATATTGGGGAATTTGGCGCAGATTAAGGGTGAGGTGTGATTATTGCTTATATATTTGTATACATTTTATTTTAGAAATGATCACAAATATGTGTACACACATGCTATAATTTGTATATAAATATATAGACAAATTAGGTGTTTGTATGAATAATCAATGGCTTACCATAAGGCAACTTGATCAGCAGTTAAAAGAATGGCAATCACTAGGCAAAAAATATGGCAGACCAAGAGCCGGATGGATAAAAACATTGCGAGTAGCCTTAAGTATGTCGGCAGAGCAATTTGCCAGCCGTCTTGGCTTATCCCGCGGACGTGTAAATCAACTTGAAGATGCCGAGGTGCATGGTTCCGTTACATTACGAACTTTAAATGAAGCTGCAAATGCGCTGGGCTGCGAATTAATTTACGCTATCGTACCGAAAGGCAGCTCCACTTTAGAAGACATTATTAAGACAAGAGCAGAACAAGTTGCGGAAGAGAGAATAGCAAACGTAGCGCATTCGATGTCATTAGAAGCACAATCACTAGATGCCGACGCTCTAAAAATTCAGAAAGATGGGCTTGCTAAAAAATTAGCGGAACATCTAGATAAAAAATTTTGGGCCGCACCCGCCAAGCAAACTGATTTATTCCAAAAATTACTTGAACATTTACAACAAAAGAAAAAATAACAATGAAATTTGAATATGCTCATGGAGCAACACCGCTTGATCCAGATGAAATTGCTGGGCTAATTCCCCTGCATATCACAACTCAAAGTCAATTAAATGAATGGGAAGCTGCTAACATATTAAAAGCAGAAAACTGGCTATTTTTACATTCTAATCATAGAAATTTTCTCACTATAGAATTTACAAAACTATTACATACAAAAATGTTTGGTGATACATGGATATGGGCGGGACAGTTTAGAACTACCGAGAGAAATATTGGTGTTAGTCCCTTTAAAATTACAACTGATTTAAATAATCTTTTAGAAGATGTTCGTTATCAAATTATACATAAAAGTTTTCCACTTGATGAAATTGCTTATCGTTTTCATCATCGACTAGTCGCAGTTCATCCTTTCCCCAATGGTAATGGCCGACATGCAAGATTGATGACTGATTTATTACTTATACAAGCTGGCCAAGCTCGTTTCACATGGGGTAAACAAAAATTAGAGGGAGAAGGTCCAATACGAAAACAGTATATTGAAGCGCTAACAAACTGCATGATTGTTATTTTTGCATTGACGTATTTAAAAAATGGGAAAAATTGGTGACTTACCTACACCATTGCGGCAAAGACTTGGGACAAAATTATGCAATAGATTATTCAAATGCTTCAGATATGTTTCCACCTTATCCAGATAATATATTAACCCTGTTTAGACAAATAAAAGATTCACGTGAATTCGTGGCTACTGTAAAAGAAAAAATAGCTGGTTTTGATCAACAAGCGCCTGCTATAAAAACCGCTGCTTTGTTCAATCGATATGTTAGCGAATATTTTACCGCGCGTGCGCATACTGGTATTGCAAAGCAAATTGAAGAAGAATTATCTAAATCTGAAAATGCTGCCATGAGTTATGAAGAATGCTGGCAAGTCATTGTGAGTTATCTTTCTGATGGCTATCGGCAAGCGAAACCCATTTATTGCCATGGTTCTTTTGTAGGGATGTTGAATGAAATTATTCATATGGCAATAAAGGATGATGCAGCGAATTACCAAACGTACATTAGTTTATTAGATGGTATAAGTTCATTGACCAGTGAACAAGAAGCAAGTCGTTTTGACAAAGTCTGTTTTAGCTTTGGCATGGATCCTGCTTGGTTTGATTCTGCTGATGAACTTGCTCCGCAAGGGCCGCAGCGCAAGTAGGAATGTCTACTTTCCTATTTAGCAGGAAACAAACCTGGCATCCATCGGTTTGCAAGCGCTGCAGGAAAGGCTAATCTTAATGAAGATCTTGGTGAGTCTGAGACAAGAATCCCTTTCGTGATTAAACTAGCAGTCAATCGACGTGCATGCCGATCTGTTATATTTAATATTACCGACATTTCACCTCTGGATATTTCACCTCGATATAAAACTGCCTCAAGTATTTGGATAGATTGTGATGGTAGTTTTTCCATCTGAATTTCTTCACGGGCCCACAATAGAATTCTTGTTCTCAAGTGATCAGGCTCCATAATTGATTCCATAAAATTAATTTGATCAATACAAATCTCAAGAAAAAATTGCGTGAAATCAGCGAGCGATTCTTCACTTAAATTCCCACGTCCATCTAAATCATTGCGTCGTGTTAGATCGCAATTAGCAAGACGCTCTTTATAGCTCAACACATTGCGAGCCAAACCCCTGGCAATAGACCACATTCCACCCGTATCTAGTGCATTAAGGATAACTGCATGAGACATTAATCTTGCTACGCGGCCATTGCCATCAAGAAAGGGATGAATCCATAGTAATCGATGATGTGATGCTGCCAATGCCAAAATAGTTTCTGTTTTGCCTAATTTGCTATACACAGATTCAAATCGTGAAAGAAAGCGTGGTAAAGCGCCAGGGCTCACTGGAATATGATTGCCAACGATGACATCATTCAGACGCAATTTACCGGGTATAACCCGCATCTTCTTTTTGCTATGCGGATCTTCGACCCATAATAAATCTTCAGGAAGTAAATCACAGAAACGCTTATGAATTTCGCATATTGCATCACGAGAAAACACATTATTACTGATGCCGCCACTATCGATCCACTCTTGAACTGCGATATGCGCTACTGCTTCTTTTTGTAAATTTCGTTTTTTTACATCAGCGCTATAATCACCTCGTAAGGCCCTGTCAATATCAATAGGGTGAGTATTATGCCCCTCAATTAAATTACTGTAATAGCAATTCATGGCTCGAACAACGCTAGCTAATGATGCTTGTATAGCTGGCGGCAAGCTGCGTTTAAATCCGGCCGATTTGGCCACTAATTCCATTGCAAGGTCTACTAATTGCGTTCGATGCCTGGAGTTTTCTGATATCAATAAAGGCTCCATCATTGATAGATTTTCTTCTCTATCAATAGGCTGCAAAATGTCCGGTTTTATGTCCGATTTTTTATTACTCATGTACTTGATTATAGCATATTTTATTTAGATATTAATGGATTTTTAAAAGAAAAATGTCCGGTTTTATGTCCGGTTCAACTGCCTCCGCAACTGCGACAAAGGAATCCGCGCAACACCATCCCCATCACTCGTACTAGTTTCCGCTAACACCGGCGCGAAGGCATGTCCATAAACGATTTCATAACGTGCATGCCATTTACCATCTTCACTAGGTAAACAATCTTCTTGCTGATATTCAACATCAGGCAACAACATACCGCTCGCTATCAACTCAGCAAATAATTTATTTCTATCGCGATAAATCAAGCTATAATAATTGACATCCAAAACGGGATCAGCCAAACCTGCTTGTAACAGCAAATCACCTAAATTATGCATATCAACATAATGCGGTAAATTTTCTGACGTAAATATTTCCGTCCATGCAGTTAATGTATCCGTTCCTAATACACTAAACATAAGCAAACCATTCGGCCGCAAAAGACGGCGCCATTTACTTAGGATTGCTAGAAAATCAGATTGCCAAGGCAGGAATAAATTTGCAATGATAAGATCCACTGATTCAGCAGCTTGATTCGCATCAAGCATGCGCGCTTTGGGATAACGCGCTTGCAATAAATTATTTAAATCACTTCCCTCATGACTCACATTCATCATCACTTGCGGCTGCAAAGTCATCAAATCCAAACGTGCAACTAATTCTTTTCCCACTTCAGACATCAACACAAAGGGATTCACTTCATTAGGAGATAAGCTCATGGTTTACCTTTTTCGTGTCTTACATCATCTTTATCATTGGCTGCTGCCTGCTTATTGTGTTTTATGCGGGCAGATTAGCGGCCGGTCATTGAATGTTTGCCTTGCTTGCGAACAAGACTTGCCTATTTTAACGCAGGCTTGCCAGCAATGCGCTGCTTTTCTGTTTTCTGAGCAGGCAAAAATATGCGGTGCCTGCCTTAAAGACCCACCCCCATTTGATAAAACTTTCGCCTTATTTCGCTATGAATCCCCTATTAATCATCTGATTATTTATCTTAAATTTCATGCTCAATTACACTATGCGCAAGCCTTGGGCGAGTTATTTGTACAAGGCATTCAACGATGCTATCAAGCAGAAACCTTGCCCGATGTGATCATGCCCATTCCCTTGCATAAAACAAGATTGCGAGAACGCGGCTTTAATCAAGCCTTGGAAATTGCAAGACCCATTGCTCGTTCATTAAATATTCCGCTGGATTTTCTCAGTGTCAAACGCGTAAAAGCAACTGAGGCACAAAGTTTATTGGCTGCAGATAAGCGTAAACAAAATATGCGAAATGCTTTTGCGAGTCATCATTCCTATGCGGGTTTATCAATTGCTGTTATTGATGATGTCATGACAACGGGGCATACGCTGCGGGAATTTTGTCAATTATTAAAAAAGCAAGGCGCTGCTAGGGTGGATGTTTGGTGCTGTGCGCGCCGTGTATAGCTATCAAGTCTGCTTGCTCTAAACCCCAATAACCGCTACATTAGGCCACTCTTTCACAACACGAACCTGATCATTATCAAAGGTAATATTATGCAAGAATTGATCAATTTCCTCTTTCGTCATCCCTTGCTTAGCGCGGGCGCAGTCATTGCTTTGATTCTGCTAATTATGGTGGAATTTCTACGTGCGCGCGGTAAAACATTTGACTTAAACGCAACCCAAGTCACTCAAATGATTAATCATGACAATGCCGTCGTGATTGATTTGCGCGGTCAAGAAGCCTTTGCTCAAGGCCATATTATTGATGCACTTTGCTTCACACTAAGCGATATGCAGCCCCTACCGCAGAAAATAGAAAAACTCCGCGCGCGTCCCTTGATTTTTATTGGCAATACCGGCCTAGATTCACAAAAAATCGCCGCACAAGCCTTGAAACAAGGCTATAATGCCTACTCATTGACAGGCGGCATGCGTGCATGGACTGACGCGCAAATGCCTTTAATCAAAGGAGAATAATCATGGCAAAAGTAATCGTTTATTCAAAAGAAAATTGTTCTTATTGCCGTTTAGCGAAAGAATTATTAAAGACACGCAATATCGCTTTTGAAGAAGTTCGTGTCGACCTTGAACCAGCCCAATTAGAAGAAATGCTTAAACTTAGTCAGCGCCGTACGGTGCCGCAAATTTTTATTAATGATCAACCCATCGGTGGTTATGATGATCTTGCTAAATTAGCAAAGTCAGGTAATCTCGATGCCTTACTTAAAACATAATGATAGAAGGGTTTTTCCATGACACAGACTACTCCCATTACGCCGCAATTTGAAATTCAACGCATTTATGTGAAAGACATTTCTTTTGAGGCACCCAATACACCGCATACCTTTGTTGAAGAATGGAAACCAGAAGTTTCTTTAAATCTCGAAACAAAAAGTAGCCGCGTACAGGATAATCTTCATGAAGTTGTTTTATCGATTACCGCGACAGTGAGCTCATCCAAGAAAAATGCTTTTTTGATTGAAGTGCATCAAGCTGGTGTTTTCATGATTAATGGTTTTCCTGCTGACCAATTACATCAAATGCTTGGCAGTTTCTGTCCTAATATTTTATTTCCCTATGCACGTGAGATAGTATCAGACATGGTGGTGCGTGGTGGTTTCCCACAATTAATTTTAGCGCCGGTTAATTTTGATGCGCTTTATACTCAGCATATGGAAAAGCAAGGTAGCGGCGAAGGTACAGGTACGCCAAATTAATTTCGATGAAAAGGATGCCCCATGATAAACAAAGACATCGCAATTCTAGGTGCCGGTTCATGGGGCACCGCCCTAGCCTTATATTTAGCAAGACAGGGACAGACGGTTCGTATATGGAGTATTGATACTTCTGAAATTGAAGCTATGCTGCTAGAGAAAGCGCATCATCGCTATTTACCAGGCATTCCCCTACCCGATTCGATTCACCCCCACAGAAATTTAGCAGAAACGGTTAAAGAAGTTGATGATATTTTAGTGGTTGTTCCATCGATTGGTTTTAGACAAACGCTGACTTTAGTCAAACCTTTCTTACATCCGCGAACTCGCATCATTTGTGCGACCAAGGGTATCGATGCAGAAACAGGTCAATTGCTAAATCAAGTTGCTGATGATGTGATCGGTCAGCATCCCTATGCGGTTTTATCTGGCCCTTCTTTTGCGCGTGAGGTTGCGGCTGGCTTGCCTGCTGCTGTTGTCATTGCCTCGCGTGATGCTCAGTTTCTCAGTGAACTCAAGCAAAGATTTCACAGTGATATTTTTGCTATTCATCCTAGTCATGACATTATCGGCGTGGAAGTCGGTGGTGTGGTAAAAAATGTTATCGCCATCGCGACAGGTATTGCTGATGGCTTGGGTTTAGGCACGAATACACGCAGTGCTTTGATCACCTTAGGCTTGGCGGAAATCACGCAATTGGGAAGCAAATTAGGCGGCAAGGCAGAAACCTTTCTCGGCTTATCGGGTTTGGGAGATCTCATCCTCACTTGTTCCGATGATCAATCGCGTAATCGACGCCTGGGACTGCATTTGGGCAAGGGCGCGAGCATTTCGCAAGCAGAAACGGAAATTGGGCAAGTGATAGAAGGCAAACGCAATGCGGAATTAGTCGCGCAATTAGCCAAGCAGCATGATGTGCACATGCCTATTTGTGAAATGGTTTGGCGGGTTGTTAGTGGCGATATTGAAGTTAAGGCCGGTGAGATAAGAAAAATGATTTTAGGTTTGTTGGGTTAATCATACATCAACTGATCCAAAGCCGTGACCGAACCCTTCGGCGAACCCTTCATCAATTCCATCATCACATCGGTAATACAAAGCAGCCGCAACACATTGGGTGTGATGTCATCAAAAATAACTTTCACCCCCAATGTCGAACCTTCTGCTTCTTCAAAGGTAACGCCAATACCATAGCCCAAACAAAGTGAACTCAGCTGATCAGCCCGACGAGCCATACCTGCTAATAAACCCGTAGGGGCAAAGACTTCTTCCATGGTCATTGGACGGCCGTTTAAGCTGAATTGCGCATTGGCTAAGCGAGCGATCTTACACATTTGCTGGGATATATCGAGGGTTGCCATAGGATTCCTTCACATTAAGCGAATTGCAAACAGACTACCATTTCCACCAGGGCTGGGCAATTTTACGCGGCCCTGCGACAAAGGAACGCAGCCAACGCAAAAAGACAGCAACGCTAAAGCCCCAGCGTTCCAATATGACAAAAAAGGAAGTCGCAATGACAGCGAAAATAAAGGTCCATAGGCGGATATGAAAAACAAGAATGAGCACGGGAAAGGTTGCTCGATAATCAATGACCCAAAATCTGACATTTTTTGCAGAATCGCGCCAGGTTGCCATCACTTACTCCTCTTGTCCATTCGTTTGAGTTTAACGAAAGAAATGGATCGTGCCTAGTTGTATATTAAACCGTTCGAGACACGGCGTAGCAGCCCTCACCCCCTGCCCCTCTCCCCTCGCAAAAAGCGCTCCGGGAGAGGGGAGCATCCTAAATTTTCTCCGCGAAATAACTTAGGACGCTCCCCTCTCCCGGAGTGCTTTTTGCGAGGGGAGAGGGGCAGGGGGTGAGGGCTGCTACGCCGCGTCTCGAAGCACCGCACACTCCCATTCTTATTAACTTGACTTTAATTATCCGTCTTGCTTCAATGCCATGAAACCTCTTATTTTTGTAATAAAATGCGATAGAGATTTTGTCATATTTACCGTGCGAACATAGGGATATTGCCAAACATGAAGCAAACTGTTGCTCTTGTGATTACTTTTCCTCTTTTATTATGCGCATGTGCTGCGCCTAAACCGCCGCAAGGGTATAACATTAACTCAAGTCAATCTTCTCTAGCTGAAGCTTCTTTCGCTGTGAGTCATTCCATTGTCGATCTTGCAGAAACTGCTCAAGCTGCACACCCTGTCCCTATGATTCCTGCTCCGCCTAGTCCTGCTTCCTATGGCATGGCAGGCTTAACTACCGTTGACTGGTCAGGCCCAGTCGAACCCCTGTTGAAACAAATTGCCTATGCTTCAAATTATCGACTAAGAGTCTTAGGAACCGCACCCGCTATCCCTGTCATCGTTACACTCTATGAAAAAAATGTCATGCTGGGTGATGTCCTAAGAAATACTGGTTATCAATGCGGACGTCGTGCCGCTGTTGTGGTTTTTCCTGATAGCCGCACCATAGAATTACGCTATGCAAAAAACTAGCATGAACTTGGCAAACATCATTTCACACCTTCGGCAATGCTGTATCCTCGCTTTGCTTGGTATGCTGGCAGCCTGTAGTTCTCATCAACAAAATCTCAGCAATGTTGATACCGCCAATCTTTCTCAATTAGAAAATGTACGCTTTGTTCCAACTCAGGCATCCGCAACACAACTTAAATTAGGCAGACTTCGCGCTAAAATGTTAAAAGAAACGGCCATGACCATTGGCGCTCAAGGCGGCCTTGCCTGGGCTTCAGATCAAATCAATACCCAAATGAATAAAGATAAGAAATACCTTGATAGTATTTTTAATTTTGATGCCATGGTTTTAAGCCATGGTGTATTACCACCGGTGCTAGAAGAAGGTGATAATAGTTTAAATTTAAATGATCCCAATACCATACGCGTGGCTGACAGAACTTATAAAATTATCGCCCAAGCGCGCTTTGCCACCACGCCGCCTAATTGGCGCGAATATTTATGGCTGATGTATCCCAAGCCAGTTTTACCGCACAAAACCTTATTGCCGCGATCGAGTGATGAGCAAAAAGTTTGGAAACAATACACGGAAAAAGGCTGGGAAAAAGGCATTGCGCAAGCTTATAGTATCTTTCAACAAAATCTTGCCCGCTTAAAACGCGATTATCGCGGCATGGTTATTTATCGTAAATTATTGCAAGAAAAAATGATTAGTCCACCCTTTGTCGCACGTACCGAATTGGGCGTAACAGGTGATGGTTCTGACATGCGTGTCAATGACCAAGTGTTACGTATTGTTGAACTGCCAAAACTGCAGACAAACAGCAGGAATTGGCGCGCAGTGGTGATAAAAAATTAATGGCAAACGAATTTCTATTTCCCCAAGAACCAGTACGCCTAAACATCGATGTGGTAAATGAAATTTTAATTCACTGCGTTAAATTAGGCGCATCTGATATCACTTTTCAAACCAGTGAACCCATTTATGCTGAAATTTATGGACGCTTGAAAAAAGTAACGCGCCGCCGCTTAGCAAATACTGAAGTCAGTGAACTATTAAATGAAATGTACGGGCCAAATGCTTCAGCTTTAATTATGTCTGGTAAAGATATCGATACTCATTATGAAATCCGGCCGAATCGAACTGATCGCTATCGTTTTCGTATTAATGGTACGGGATGCCAAGTTGAAGGACATGATGGCATTCAAATTACAGCGCGTACTATTCCAACCGATCCACCCAAATTAGACACGATGAATTTACCTAAAACTATTCTAGATGCACTGGCACCGGAACAAGGTGTGGTCTATGTCACGGGTGCAACGGGTTCGGGAAAAAGTACTTTATTAGCAGCGATTATTCGCAATATTACTGAAGATGCAGAAAGTAATCGTAAGGTCTTGACCTATGAAGCGCCCATTGAATTTGTTTTTGATAATGTAGAAAAAGTTTCTAGTATTGTGAGTCAATCAGAAATTCCCAGGCATTTACCGAGTTTTGCTGCTGGTGTGCGCAATGCTTTGAGGCGTAAACCGCGCTTAATTTTAGTCGGTGAAGCGCGCGACCCTGAAACCATTGGGGCGGTTATGGAAGCTGCCATGACGGGACATCCTGTTTATACCACCTTGCATAGTAATAGCGTCGCAGAAACCATACGCCGTTTAGTCATCACCTTTCCACCAGAAGAACGCCAAGGTCGCACCATTGATATCATAGAAACCGTACGCTTGGTCATTTCACAAAGATTGGTTCCAACGATTGAAGGAAAACGTGTAGCCTTACGTGAATATTTAATTTTTGATGAAAAAATCAGGGATATTTTGCTGGAAACGGATATTTTAAATATTACCAATGTTGTGCGTAAATTGGTGCGTGAATATGGGCGGACGATGGAAGCGGATGCGCATGAGAAATATAAAGAGGGATTAATTACTGAGCGTCAGTATAAGGTGATTGCCGAGCAGGCGGAGCGGGAGGATAAGGAATAGAAGGGCGGCCCTCACCCCCTGCCCCTCTCCCCTCGCAAAAAGCGCTCCGGGAGAGGGGAGCGTTCTAAATTTTCTCCTCGGAACAGCAAAGGACTCTCCCCTCTCCCGGAGCGCTTTTTGCGAGGGGAGAGGGGCAGGGGGTGAGGGCTTGCTTTTACCCGCCAGCAGACAGTTTACTTCTTAGGCTCATCACCACCACCATCACCCGACAAGCTCACCCCTGGCCCTGATTTATTCGCCTCTGACTCTAACTGCTTACCCTTAGCACGATTATCCGTTGCACCTCTCGATGTTCCTTCAGCACCCGCCATTGCACCGCCTGTTGCTTGCGCTGCTTGTTCCGTCTTACCCTTCACTTCACCCAAGCCTTCAGCCTCACCATATTGCGAACCTTGACCACTGACCCAAGCCATGACTTGCTGCGGAATAATATAAATCGCAGCAAAGCATTTATTCAAAGCAGCGACCACCAAGGCAACATAGGCAAAAAGGAAAATGATAAATTGCATGGGGCCATTGGATGCGCCTAATACCGCATCTTTTACCACAGACCAGAAAACAGCATTGATCATGCCAATCACAACCTTGGCGATTAAGATAGCCGCCATCAAACCAAAGATCATCAAGCTAGGACGCAGAAAGACATTAAACAATAGCATAATGGCAGGCTGTGCTTTTCCCATGATTTCATGCTCGCCGCTAGGACTGATAATACCGAGCGCAACCAAAGGCCCTGCAACCATGGCTTCTACCGTAGAAATGAGCCAACCAATCGCGCCAAAAGTAAAGATCATGTAAGGAATTAAGGGAACATAGATCGCCAAGGTAGCGCCAAAGGTAATTAAAAATCCGCAGAAGGCATAAAGAGCTGGCACTAAGAGCATATAGATCAAGGCAATCGCGCCACCAGCAGGATTGGTGATACCCGTACCTAAAATGAAGGGGCTGATGTAGCCTGCAATACCAAGAGCAAAGGTAATCGGAATTAAAATGGAAATCGTCGTTGTACCCGCATCGATGAGACCATTTCCCCAGCTCATCAAGGTTGATATAGGGTCATTATTTCCGACATTACCCCCTACGCCTGCGGTATTATTCCCACCACTCGTTGACGCACCTGCACTGCTCAATGCACTATTAGCAGCAGAAGTTAAACTAGCCATGGTGCCATCTAGGGCCGTTTGCAAAACACCTAATTGCGGTACACCAGACTTTGAAAAAGCACCTTGATTAGCCGCTGCACCTTGAGCAGCACTTTCTAACATTTGTGCCGCAGAATAATTATTACGGTATTTACCCAGCGCTGTATTGTTGGGATCTTGCAAGGTCACCGATATCGTAGGAAGCGCTTGTTGCTGCGCCGCATTATTCATCCTCGCAATAACATAATAATAGGCGCCCGCAAAAATCCACCCTGTATCCTTAGCTTTTTGTAGATCACCACTTAATGAAGAAGTCTGCTCACCCTGTGCCGCCACCCACTCGGATAGAGCTTGCTGCGTTAATTGACTGTAAAAAGTCCCAGCCACTTGTAAAAAGCTAGAACCCTGTGCATTAGGCTGTAAGGCTGTTAAACCAAAAGGCAGGTAGATGCTTTTCACTGTCGATTGATCGGGCCCCTGTGGACTACCATTTTGGCTATTGGGACTATTAAAACTACCCCTGCTACTCGTCGCCGGACAGGATTGCGTATTGGCTAAATCAGGATCGCTGCTGCGCACACAGCAATTAACCGTAGAAATATTATTCTTGCTGCAGTAAGCATAAATCCACGACCAACTTGAATCATTTTTCTTGTTAAATGAGTTGGAATAAAAATCGCGATAATTGTAATCGACCATAGCAAAGGCCGTGGCTGCATCACTCAATGTTTTAAGCAATTGCGGCAATGCGGTATTTTGTGCCCTGCAAGTAGCACATTGCAAAGTCCCTGCATTCGTACCGCTGCACATTGCATCAGGATTACAATAGGTTAATTGTCCACACTGTCCCTTAGGGCCTAAGTTAAACGAACAAGTATTACCTTGGCAGCTAGACGTATTTTGCGAAAAACTAGCCGAAACATTAGTGTTACAAAAGGTTGCGTCCTTCGTTATATTGCAATAATAACCGCCATTGGGTGTATTCGTTGGATCAGCTGAGCTTACTCTAGCTGTCGCATCACAAACCAAACCTTGAAACAATTGTGAAACTGCAATATCAGACGTTGTGCTTGGTATAGATAATTGTGCGTAAGGAGAGCCGCCTATGTTAATAAAACCTAAGGCGCTGCTCCATAGCATATCAGCCGCACCAATGCCTTGCACAATCACCCACATCATGACAATTTGCAGCGCTGAATAACCCGTTGCTGTCGGCACTAAAAAAGCAACGCCAAATACCATGCGAATTGGCAGCCACATGTTATGCCATTTTTTCCCCATGAATTCGCCTTCATGCGCTGTTTGCATGACGCCAACAACAGTGACATATAAAATCATTAAGGCAGCAATAGCTAAAATGATGGAATTAAAGGTTTGAAACATCGTGCCAAGTAAGGTGAGGGTTTGGCCACCGCCAGGCTGATTGCAGACCACGCCATTCATTGGGCCAAAAATAGCGGCGAGATAGCCACAAGATGCATCAGTAGCAGGAATTTGTGAGGTAAATGTGACAAGATTAATTATGGCCATGGAAAACTCCCCCTACCCACCTAGTACATAGCGCTTCCATTCCGCAAAACTCGCTCCCAATTGACGGCGTTTCATTTGAAAGGCCCAAAAGTCATAACGAAAGGCTTGTCCAAATAAGAGAGCGCTTGCTGCCAACCCTAAGAGCCAGCCAGCAAAAGTTTTGTAATAGAATAATAAGAAAAAAGCATAGCAAAATAGGATTAAACCGACTAGCAATAAACCCAGTGCATAATGGCGATAGCTTGTTTGCACATTTTGAATATCTTGCTCAGTTAAACCAAGACGCTGAACGGCTTGCTCAAAGCTTTCTGTTCTTTGCTGCGTTTCCTTGGTAAATAAGCCTCTTAATGCTGCCCATAGCACATTATTCTGCATTCTCAAAAAATTGGTATCGAGCCAACCTGAGGGATTGACAAAGGTTTTTCGAGAAAATTTAAAAACGTCACGAATAGCCACGGCAATAGACCCCCTTAAAGTGGAGCGCTTTTATTCATTATTGATGAGATTAGCTAAAATTGCCATAGTCACTTGCAATTTATTGTTTTTAAGCACTAAAATTGAAGTGTTTCTCGTAAGCGCCAGTCTATACTTTTCAACTAGTTGTATCAGAAGAAATTTATCCGCATGGGAGTAGCCGTATGTGTAAGCGAGTATTAGCTTTAGCGTGTGCAGTTGTGGCCTGCACTTATTTTGCAGCACTACCGACTTATGCCCAATCCATTTTTGACACACCAGGAAATAGCACTAACGCAGCAGCCTCATCAGATGATTTCAGTAAACTGGTCGATGAGAAAGCGCAAAAAAACCAAGCTGCCTTATCAGATGATGTTAAAAAACTATTAAACAAAAAACAAAATCCGCCTGCAGCGCCGACAACACCTAATTCAAATGCACCTGCTAACACGAATCAACCTGTGGCAGGAAGCACACCGGCTGCAGCACCTTCTGCTAGCACGCCAGCAGTAACCGTATCGCCGCCAACAACCGCATTACCAAGCACCAGCACGACGCAAACAACCACGACAACAACATCCACGGGTGGCAGCAGTCCAACTCAGCCAACGGTTTATTCGGGATTTGGCTCAGGCAATAAAGAAAAGAACACAAACACCACAGGCGGTTCATCTTCAAAGGATAAGAGTTGGGGCATCCAATATTAACAACAGGAGTAATCGTGATGCGTTTAGATTATATCAAGAAAATTGTGATTCTGACTGGCGCTGTATTATCAGTCAGTATTGTAGGGCTTACTAACTCAAGAGCAGATGGTGCGGATACCGCCTTATTACAGCAAATTGCAAATAACACCATGATGATCATGCAATACGCACAAACGCTTCCTGCTGCCTTAGAACAATTAACAACAATGGCCTTAGCATGGACGGGAGAAGATAAATCAGAAACTACTGGCAATATGCAAAAAAGCTTTACGGCACTGGGTGATTTACTTGTTGCAGATCAAGCCACCCAAACTTCCTCAGGCTTGATTCAGCAATTAAATAATGATTTATTGGGGCCCAATGTGAGTCCAACTAGTTTCCCCACTGCAAATGACGTCACTTATTCTACTGTGTTAGGCCAGCCTTTTTTCCCCAAAGATCCTCGCAAAAGTGGCGGTGTCAATCCAGTTTATAACTACATTCGAAATGCCTCAGGCATTAAAACCGTACATATTTTTCCTGCTGGCAGTTTCGGCGGCTCTGACAGTGATCAAGCCAAATATCGCAGCTATTATAATGCAGTGATGGCAGCTGAATCATTTAACGCCTATGTTTTAAGTTATCAATACGCCGATGGTAATCAATATAACAGCGCACAAGCTGGCTTAATTGGCCAAGCAAGCAGCAAGGATTGGATAGCCACTGTTTCTTCAGAAAATATTGGCACCGTGCTGCGTCAACTTTTAATTTATCAATCTCAGGCCTATGTTTTAATGACGCAATTATTCCAAACACAAAAACAAATGGTAACAGCACAAACCATGACGAATGCCCTGCTTATCAGTAACAATGCTGTCAATGAATCCCTGCTCTTAGCCAAAGCACAGGGTGTACAACCATCATAAGGTGATAACGGTGCCCAAATTAGATTTAGTTTCTTCACATGAATTTTGGAAAAACTACGATGACCCCATGATTTATCGTGTGATTGCCTTCATGGAAACAGTAGAAGATTTTACGCTAGATGGAACGCCAGCCCTTGAAGAAGCCATCAATAAATTAGGCGAGGCCTTCGAAGGTTTAAATTCCTTTGATCTTGGCAAAGAAGATCAATTCATTTCCCTCAGTTCACATATTAAAACCTCACGTATTTTACGCTTGCTGCAAACAATCGATGGGATTGATCCTGGTTCTGCCTCAAAATTATTAATGTATGCAGAAGAAAATAACACGCCAGATAATTTGATGACGGGCTTGTTTCTACGTCGTAATATTATTTTTGAACGTCTGCGATTACTTGCTCGTGTATTTGGGCAAGACCGTTTTGATTTAGTATTAAAAGTATTAGAGCAAGAACATGCGTAATTTACGGCATGAAATTACGCTGGTTATTTGTTTGAAATTATGCGCCCTAACCTTATTGTGGATTTTATTTTTTTCACATACTACTTCTAAAAAAGAAAGTAGCTTGGCAATGCAATTTATGCATACTCATTTTGCAAATAAATAAGGAGAATACCCTATGAAACTGCAACACTTTCTTGGCTCAATCATCATGCTCTGCCTCTCAAGCACTTGTATGGCCGTTTCTATTAATCTGTATGACCAGCCTAAAGCAGATAGTAAAAACATAGGAACCATTGATTCGAATATCGGGATCATTCCTATTTTCACACCTAAAGATAGCGCTTGGGTCAAAGTGGCTGATCCGCGTAATGGTAATGTTGGTTGGATAAAATCTAGCGATCTTAGCAAGGTGGGTTTGAATTTCAATATTATTAGCACGGGCAATGGCGGGCAGAATTATCAAGTCATGCAATATGGCGGCACTCAGCCAGTTTCAAGCACAGAAATGCAAAAGACCATACAGGAAATGCAAGCACGGCAACAAGCCTTACAAAAGAGTATTCAGCAAATGATGCAGAATATGTATGGCAATAGGTATTCTGTTCCGGTGATCATGCCGGTTGTGATTATGCCGGAGCAGAAGAGCGCGACACTGCCGAAAGCTGCGCCAGTTGGAAAATAAAGCAACCCTCACCCCCTGCCCCTCTCCCCTCGCAAAAAGCGCTCCGGAAGAGGGGAGAGTTCTAAGCTATTTCGAGGAGAAAATTTAGAACTCTCCCCTCTTCCGGAGCGCTTTTTGCGAGGGGAGAGGGGAGAGCTCTAAGATATTTCGAGGAGAAAATTTAGAACTCTCCCCTCTTCCGGAGCGCTTTTTGCGAGGGGAGAGGGGAGAGCTCTAAGATATTTCGAGGAGAAAATTTAGAACTCTCCCCTCTTCCGGAGCGCTTTTTGCGAGGGGAGAGGGGCAGGGGGTGAGGGCTAGAGACAGGCTGAAGGCTATAGGGCTTGAAGCTAATCTCTACTCCACATTCTGCACCTGCTCACGCACCTGCTCTATCAACACTTTTATCTCAACCGCCGCATGGGTCAGAACCGAATCCATCGACTTAGACCCCAAAGTATTGGCTTCACGATTCAATTCCTGTGAAAGAAAATCTAATCGTCGCCCCACCAAGCCGCCTTCTTTTAAAATGCGGCGAAATTCATGCAAATGCGTTTCCAATCGATCAATTTCTTCTGCCACATCCATTCGTTGCGCAAACAAGACCATCTCATGTTCTAAACGCCCGGGCTCTAATTCTACTTTTGCATCAGCAAAACGTTTCAGCAAACGCTCACGTTGTTCAAGCAGCACACGGGGTAAGCTTTCTTTGACCAGATTGATTTGCACTTGCATCAATTCCATTCGCTGCAAAAATATTTGCTTCAATTCTTCACCTTCACGACCACGCGCGCTCAGTAAATCTTCCAATGTTTTATGCATTAATGGCAATAGTTCGTCTTGTAATTGATTGGCATCCGCTTCCGCTGTCTCTAATACTCCAGGGAAACGTAGAATTTCTGCTGGTGAAACAGGCGCTGTAATTGCCATTAAACCTGCTATTTCTTCCGTTGAACGACATAAGGCCCGCGCTAAATTCGTATTTAATTTAAAGGCCATATCATCTTTTGCAGCAGCTTGATAGCGAATCACACATTCCACTTTACCGCGTTTGACAAATTGCCTAATCGCTTCACGAATCGGCGTTTCAAGTGAGCGCACCGCATCGGACAAATGCAAACTCACTTCAAGATAACGGTGATTAATCGAACGTATCTCACACACTAAATTACCTACATTGCTTTGGATTTGATTACGTGCAAAGGCTGTCATGCTATATATCATTTGCTACACTCGCTTTTGATTATTTATTTCTTGATAGGTTGAGGAAACAACAATGCTTTCCACTTTATATTTCAATAATTTTCGCTGCGTTAATTTTGCGGCATTTTTATCGGGAAAAGGCCCCAGTTCTACGCGAAAAATATCTTTCTTTGCCCAAGTTGAAGCTGCAATCCTGGCAGATATGCCATTTCGAGCTAGATTTGCTTGAACACGAGATGCGGCTTCAACGCTATGAAAAACACCCGCAACTCGCACCACATAATCCAATTTTTTGATATGCTGAGATAATTCATTGGCAAGCTCATCCGCATTTACCAAGCTTAATGCGGGTGTTTTAATTCTTGCACTTTGCGTCTGCGGATTTTGGTAGGCGCTCGCAACACTGACTGTATGCGCATCATCTGGCAAAGGTAGGGGTGCACTCATCTGTGCATTGGGCAAGGTATCGTAAAATTCAAAATGAAGTTGTGTATCGGTATTATTTGCTAGCGTCTTTGTTTTATTCGCTGCCTGATTATTCAATTGCTTTGTCTTGATGGAATGTCTATGCTCAACAATCCAGGTCGAAACAAAAGAAGATACCTGAGAAAAAACTTTTAATGGCTTTTCCCTGCGATAGCAATACGCGCTGATAGCGGCAATAGCAATGACAATAATAAGCAGCACAAACCACCACGCATAGCTGGTTTTTTTTCCGCGAGATACCTGTTTCGCACCCCTATTTTTCTGCGAAAAATTCGTCATTACAGTACCTTACATACTATCTGGCGCATGAATGCCTAGTAAGTTAAATCCATTTAATAATGTTTGCCGTACTGCCATTACTAACACTAAACGCGCGTTTCTTAATGCTTGATCATCCACAATAAATTGATGTGAATTATAATAAGCATGAAAATCAGCAGCCAAATCACGCAAGTAATTCGTCAATTGATGCGGTTCGTAATTCAATGCTGCATTGACAATCATATCAGGATATCGCGCCATTGTATTGAGTAATACGCGTTCATGATTTTCCGTCAACAAATCAATATGGGCCAAACCCTCTGCCTCATCCAAAGATAAATTGCGTTCGGCTAATTGCTTAAAAACGCTAGCAATACGCGCATAAGCATATTGCACATAGTAAACAGGATTCTCATTGGATTGCGCTTTTGCTAATTCTAAATCGAAATCCATGGGCTGTTCGCATTTTCGCATGACATAGAAATATCGTGCCGCATCATTACCAACTTCATCACGCAATTCACGCAAAGTAACAAAACTACCGCCGCGTGTGGACATTGACACCGGTACACCGCCGCGATAAAGACTGACAAATTGCACTAATAAATTAATTAAGCGTTCTGGATTGATACCGCAGGCTTGCATCGCTGCCTTCATGCGAGCGAGATAACCATGATGATCTGCACCGAAAATATCAATGGCAAGATCAAAGCCGCGATCAAATTTATTCAAATGATAAGCCGCATCATTTAAAAAATAAGTATGCGAACCATTTGAACGGATGAGCACTCGATCTTTTTCATCACCAAAATCGGTGGCGCGAAACCATAGCGCATGATCACGAGTATAAGTATGTCCGCCTTGTTCCAAGCGCTGCAAAAATTGCTTAACCGCCTCACTAGAAACAAAGTCTTTTTCAGAAAACCAATTATCATAGATCACGGAAAATTCACTGAGATCATTTTGCATATCAGCCGTAATCGATTCTACACCCATATCAAAAATGAGTTGATAGCGTTCGCCCAATATTTGCTTGGCACGCGTAATAACTGCATCAATATAAATTTCCTTATCACCCCCTTGCGCTTCATCGGGCGGTAAATCTTGAAAAATTTGCGCTGCTCCCGCATAAAAAAATGTGCCATGCTGCTCATGTAAGATTTTAGCAATATCAATGATATAATCACCGCGATAGGCATTCGCTGGAAAATCAATCTTTTCATCAAGGAGACTAAGATAGCGCAGCCAAATACTCACGGCTAAAATATCAACCTGACGGCCAGCATCATTGAGATAATATTCGCGATAAACATCAAAGCCGACTGTATCAAGCAAGTTACAAATCACAGCGCCAAAGGCAGCATGCCGCCCATGGCCCACATGCAAGGGACCCGTCGGATTAGAAGATAAAAACTCTAGCAAGACACGTTTATTTCTGCCTATTTTGCAGCGCCCATAATTTTCTTTTTGCGTCACAATAGTTTTAATTACGTCACCCAAGGCTTCTGCTGTTAAAAAGAAATTAATAAAACCAGGGCCTGCTGCTTCTACTTTTTTAACATAGGGAGAGGCGGGTAAATGTTGAATGATAGATTCAGCAATATCACGCGGTTTTTTTTGCAATTGCTTGGCCAAGACCATGGCAATATTAGAAGAAAAATCACCATGCTGCTTATCTTTAACGGGATCAATTTGCACAAAAGCAGGAATAGCAAGTAATTCGCCTGATTCAAGTAATTGCGTTAATGCCATGTGAATGAGGTGTTCGATATGTTGCTTCATGGGATGAGATTACTCTTCTACCTGTTTAACATAACCGCATGTTTGCCGCGGACAAACCCATTCCGTACCGCGTTTCTTTGTTTTTTTGATAGTTAAAATCGGCCATGCGCATTTAGGGCAAGTTTGATTGATCGGTTCATTCCAAAGCGCATATTTACAATCGGGATAGCGTGAACAAGAGAAAAATACCTTGCCTCGTCTTGATTGACGTTTCACGACTCTACCTTGTTTGCATTCAGGACATTCTACGCCTGTATCTGCAGGCTTATTAAGAGATTCAATATGCTTGCATTTAGGGTAGGCAGAACAGCCAATGAATTTACCATAGCGGCCATGTTTAATTTTTAATGCACTGCCGCAATCGGGACAATCCCTGCCCTCAACTAAATCCGCCTCTTGTGAAGCTTCTTCCTTTTGTTCTACAACTGCGCGCGTATAACTACAATCAGGATAACCCGTGCAGCCAATAAATCTATCGCGTTTACCTAAGCGAATTGATAAAGGTTTGCCGCATAAAGGACAGGCTTCATTAATTAATTCCTGGGTGACATCTTTGCGCTTTACCGTTTCGCCAATAGTGTCAACCTGTTGTTTAAAGGGATCCCAAAAAATTTCCAACAAGGGTATCCATTCTTTTTCGCCGCGCGCAATATCGTCTAATTCATCTTCTAATTTAGCGGTGAAATCGTAATCTACATAGCGTGCAAAATATTGCGTCAAAAATTTATTAACAACACGGCCAATATCCGTTGGATAGAAACGTTTATTTTCAAGCAAGACATATTCACGTGTTTGCAAGGTAGAAACAATGGAAGCATAAGTTGAGGGGCGACCAATGCCATGATCTTCTAATACTTTAATTAAACTTGCTTCAGAATAGCGTGGCGGCGGTTCAGTAAAATGTTGATGACAAGTGACATCATTCAAGTTGACTTCATCACCTTCTGCAAAATGCGGCAACAAGGCTTCATCATTTAATTCTTCTGGCTTATCATCAACACCTTCTTGATAAACACGCATAAAACCAGGATCAACAACGGAAGATCCCGTGGCATGAAATTGATGCTTGGGATTGCCTGCTTCCATATCAATGGTTAGCGTATTAATCGTGGCTGAAATCATTTGCGAAGCAACGGTACGCTTCCAAATTAAATCATAGAGTTTGTATTGTTCTGGCGATAAAAATGACTTGATCGATTCTGGTGTGTAAACCGCAGAAGTAGGACGAATAGCTTCATGCGCTTCTTGTGCATTCTTGGATTTTGTCTTATAGACTCTCACTTCATCGGGTACATTTTCTTTTCCATATCGTTCAGCAATCAAACTGCGAATTTCTGTCACGGCATCTTGAGCAAGATTGACAGAGTCAGTACGCATATAAGTGATTAAACCAATTGAACCCGAATCTAATTCAATGCCTTCATATAATTGCTGCGCAATACGCATGGTACGTTGCACGGGGAAACCTAATTTGCGCGCGGCTTCTTGTTGCAAAGTTGAAGTAATAAAAGGCGCAGCGGGATTACGCTTGCGCTGCTTCTTTTCTACTTTAACCACACGCAGCTTGCCCTTGGCAAGCTTCACGACATCCGCTTTAATTTCTTCAGCACGCTTCTCATTCGTGATAGAGAATTGTTCTAATTTTTCGCCGTTGTAAATATGTAATTTTGCTGTAAATGCTTTTTCTTGTGCCGATAAAGCAGCTTCCAAATCCCAATATTCTTGCGAAACAAATTTTTCAATCTCTTCTTCACGTTCGACAATCATTCGTAAAGCGGGACTTTGCACGCGCCCAGCAGATAAGCCATAACGAATTTTTTTCCATAATAAGGGGGATAAATTAAACCCGACCAGATAATCCAAGGCACGACGCGCTTGCTGTGCATTCACCAAATCCATGGAAATTTCACGCGGATGTTTGACTGCGGCTTGGATCGCTGTTTTAGTGATTTCATGAAATACGATACGATGCACCGGCTTTTTTGCCAGCGCTTTTTTCTCTTTTAAAATAGTATAAATATGCCAGGAAATGGCTTCCCCTTCTCGATCAGGGTCAGTTGCGAGATATAAGGCATCTGCCTTTTTCATGGCTGCCACAATGGCTGCGACATGTTTTTCATTTTTTTCTATCAATTCATAGCGCATGGCGAAATCTTTGTCAGGATTGACTGCTCCTTCCTTAGGACGCAAATCACGTACGTGACCATAGGATGCTAGAATTTGAAAATCATTCCCCAAGTATTTCTTGATGGTTTTTGCCTTGGCAGGTGATTCGACAATGACAAGGTTGTGAGTCATGGTGATACGACGTCCTATAAGATAATGGGCTATAACCTAAATTGACAATACATGATTAATGCAAAACATCAAAGGCTTCCGATAATATCATGTCTTGCAAAAGAGAAAGTGCTGATTTTTTATCAGGTTGGTTAAATAAAGCGATAAGCACGACCCATTTAATACCACCTAAATCGATATCACGATGGTCGAGCGCCATCAACCTATCAATGACGATTTCCCGGGTCATGGAATCTAAAATACTCAATTGCTGCAAGTACAATAAAAAGCCTATTCCTTCCAAACCCAGCTTCACTTGTTCCTCGCTGGTATAATGACGCAAGGCGTACTGGGTCATCAAAGCGGGACTGGCTTGTACACTTTCCTGAACACGATTCAAACCATCCAGCCAATCAAAAGCCATACCAATTTCACCGCGGTTAAAGCCCGCCATTTCTAATTCACCAATGATGGTATCTTGGTCTGCGTTTAAGGCAACGCTGCCATCCATATAATTTTCAAAAAGGTACATTAATATTTTAAACATAGTGCGATAACTTACCTATTTAGTTAAATTCTACACAATACGGACATAGCCGCCTGAAACTGATTGAATATATCCGCGTAGTTCTAATGTTAAAAGGATGGAGGAAAGTTCGCTTGCAGTCAATCCACTACGACAGTGTATCACATCCAAAATTGTCATTTCATGGCTAATTTGCTCAAGGACTAGTCGATGAGCTGCGTCCAGCATGGTATTTGCAGCTGCTATTGCTGGCAATGCCAACTTTGGCCGCCAGCTAGAACAAAGCGATAATTCATCTATGATATCTTCTGCTTTTTCGACTAGAGTGGCACCTTGGCGAATCAGATGATGACAGCCGCGTGAAAGCGCTTGATGAATCGGGCCTGGCAGGGCAAATACTTCCCGCCCCTGTTCCAAGGCATGCTGCGCAGTAATGAGTGAGCCGCTTTTTAAAGCGGCTTCCACCACAAATACCCCCAAACTAAGGCCGCTAATAATGCGATTGCGGCGTGGAAAATGTGTGGCTAGAGGCCCTGTCGCTAAAGGAAATTCTGAGATGAGGGCACCGCCTTGCGAGATGATTTCTTCAGAAAGTGTTTTATTTCGACGGGGATAAATATGCTGCAAACCCGTACCGCAGACAGCCAGTGTTGTGCCTTTAACGGCCAGCGCACCTTGATGACTCGCACTATCAATTCCCAAAGCAAGACCGCTGGTAATCACTAAACCTGCTTCTGCCAAACTTGAAGCAAATTTCCGAGCATGCTGCAAGCCTGATATCGTTGCATGACGTGAGCCAACGATTGCTAATTGAGCTGATGATAGGGCTGCGAGATTGCCTTTGACATATAAAACGAGCGGCGGGTCAGGAATTTCCTTGAGGAGCAGAGGATAGGCTGCATCGCTAAAACAGACGATGGCATGATTGCTATCTTTAAGCCAGACTAATTCTTTTTCGACCGCGGCCCAATTTGGCGAAAGCAGGGCTGCAATTTCTCTATCTGATAAATTTATACTGCGCCATTCTGTTTCGCTTGCCGCAAACAAGGCTTGAATATCGGCAAAATGACTAAGCCAGCGTAGAAAACGCCGCGGCCCAATACCTGGCAAGTGCAGGGCTGCGAGCCAATAGGCTAAGTGATTTGTATTCATGAAAGACTCCTATCAACTTGCAAGCTTGTAACTTGCATTTACTAATTAGATGGATAAACTAGGGTCCGTTTACAATTCTACTATGCTGGATGTTTTTAGCTGTTTTTTTGCGATCCCTTGCTCACATACTTCTGTGTATGCTGCGCTACGGTTCTCAAAAAACAACTAAAAACATCTCAGCCTAGCGAATTGTAAACAGACCCTACTTTTTCTCGATTTTTTGACACATAAGGGTAGTTCATGCAAAGAACAAATCCACTAAACAACTTCAGAACAATATGGAACGAGATTCATCATAAACAGTACAAAGTAGCACAAGAAAAACTGGATGCTATTCCTTCAGAGTTAAGAAATGACGTTTGGTTTGATGCAAATGCACGCTGTTTGTTAGAAACCCATCAAGTTCATACAGCTTTGTCTTATTTGTCTAAGATGAAGAACTCCACTATCAGCAGTTTAATTTGCGCTGCTCGATGTTATCAAGCATTAGGTGAATATGACCTTGCTTTGGCTAAGTATAACCAAGCCCTGATAAAGCACCATAAATCACATCCGCAGATGAGCAATATAAACCTCGTGTTGAGCTTATCACGCTGCTATATGGAAATGCATAAATACAAAATGGCCCTAGACACACTAGCTAATGCCCTTCCAAAAAACGATGAGGAAAGAAAAAAAATTTTATTATGCAGGGCCTATATTTTTCATGAAATGGGCTTAAGCAGACATGCCCTTGCTGACTATCAATTTGTTTTTCAACTGTTCCGCAATGATATCCAAGCTTTATCAAGCCTTGCATTTACACATAAGGCATTAGGTGATTTTCAGACTGCAATCTTCGTATATGGTTTGATTAGAATGCAATTCATCCGTAAAAAAAATATCGATGATAAAACACCGGCTTATTATGCTGTAGGCCTTGGCGATTGCTATCAAAAAATGGGGCACAATCATGAAGCTATCGAGGTATATCAAACTAATCCGACCTGGCAGAACAATAAGCAAATATTACTTGGTATAGCCCAATCTTTTGAAGCCTGCGGCGATGATATAAATGCGGAATATTATTATCAATGCCTACAAAATACATTTCCTCACTATGCCGATGCAAGTTATTATTACTGCAACTACCTACGTAAGACCCGTCCTAGTCAGTTTCATGACAGTTTAGAAGAAGCACTTCAAAAATTTCCTGCTTGTACTAAATTACATTTGCTAAAAGCACATGATCTCTACGAAAACAATGATATTGCAACTGCCTTCAATAACTTAGTTCAACTAGTAAATAAATTTCCCTACTGTGCAGAAGCTTATTTGGAACTCATTCGATATTCATTCACTTTGAATGACCTTGGATCTGCCAACCAATATATTTATTATTGCTATGCCACTTTCGAAGGACATAATCAATTATTTTTTGAGATTGAACAAATCAAGCAAAATATAATGCTCAATAGCTTACAACTTGCCTACTATACGCATCAGCAAACCAATACGAATGCAGCAACACTCAGCAAATTAGATGAGGGCATCAAACAAAATGCGCCTGAAGCTCCTCTGTCTCCGCAAGAAGTAGCTGAAGAAGAAAGGAAACTGTCTTCTTCGCCCTATCGTTCTTTTTTCCGCGATCACTCTTATAGTCCCGAAAAACTTCCTAAGACAACACGTGCAGCTTTGGATTTGGCAGACAATTCAATTTTTAGTCGGCGGGTTGTGAAATCCAGACATCCTGTTCTTGAATGCGCTGATTTGAAAATGATGACTGCTTTGGACTTGGCTGAGGTGGCAGTGAAAAATAGGATAAGGTGATAAGTGATAGGTACACAGGCGTCCGTCGTTGCGGAGGCGTTCGTCGTAAAAAACACTCCTCGCAACGACGAACGCCTCCACAACAACGAACGCCGCAGCAACAACGAACGCCTCCGTGAAAAATACCCCTGTCTGAGCTCTTACAATTTTTCTTCTACACAATCCATCAACATCGCACTGATATTCACCTGCATTGCCTTATCCAACTCACGAATACAAGTTGGACTGGTAATATTAATTTCTGTCAGGTAATCACCTATCACATCTAAACCTGCAAAATAGATACCCTGTTCGCGTAATACGGGCCCTACTTGCGCACAAATCCACTGATCACGTTCCGACAAGGCCTGCGCTTTTCCCTTGGCACCCGCTGCTAAATTACCGCGCCAATCATCACCCTGCGGTATGCGCGCCAATGCATAGGATACAGGTTCGCCATTGATCATTAAGATACGTTTATCACCTTTTGTAATGGCAGGAATATAACGCTGCAACATAATATAGCGCGCATCATCACCGATTAATGAATTAAAAATCATGCGCGCATTGACATCACCTTTTTGCAAACGATAAACAGAATCACCGCCCATCCCATCCAAGGGTTTACAAACGATATCGCCATGCTCTTCCCAAAATTCATTTATTTTTTCGAGAGATGACGTAACCAAGCTAGGCGGCATACATTGGGGAAAATAAGTCGCAAATAATTTTTCATTATAATCACGCAGGGCTTGTGTGCGATTCACAACCAAGCTGCCATGGCGTTCCGCATGCGCTAGCAAATGCGTGGTATAAATATAGCTTTCATTGAAAGGTGGATCCTTGCGCATTAAAATAACATCAAGCTCAGCAAGTGGTATTGTTATTTGCTCGCCAAATTCATACCATTTTTGCGCATCATGAAAAACATCGAGAAGATGACCACGACCACGCACTTCGCCATTTTGCAGAAACAAATGCGCTGCTTCAAAATAATAAATTGGCCAGCCACGCGCCTTTGCCTCCCACAACATAGCGAGTGTACTATCTTTTTTATAATTAATAGATCCAATCGGATCCATCACCACACCCAATTTAATTGTCATGTAATTCCTTCACTTCGCGCGCAGCGGCTAACATGCTCAATTGTGCAATTAATCCATAAATATATAAGCGGTTTTTACAGGTATTTTTTTCTGGCTTATCATGTTCTTCTTCACAGGGTTGATTACAGGGTTGCGGAAAAGCAATAGGCTCAAATTCCATGCCTGGCGAATTTAAGTTTTCATCAACGCCGCGATCTTTGTGTACACGATAAAAACCACCAATCACTGATGATCCCCATAAATAAACAACCGGTTCAGCAACGGCCTGTGTCTCGCCCATGATTTCAAAAGTGTAAACGCCTTCTTGAATAATGACACGATTAACCGCTTGTCCGCCCTTGGTTTTAGCCATGCGTGTACGCTGTTTACGATTCATCGATTTTAATTCTTCGACATTACGCACTGTCATCACTGCCATACCATAGGTACCTGCATCTGCCTTGACGATCAAAAAAGGTTGATAGGGAATTTTATATTCCGCATATTTTTTTCTGATTTCATCAAACAATATTTCTGCATTGGCCACCAAACATTCCAAACCATCTTGCTGCATAAAATCAATCTTGCCGCAATGTTTAAACAAAGGCGCAATTAACCAAGGATCAAATTCAATGTGTTTAGCAAATTCATCCACCACCTTGGCATAATATTGAAAATGTTCTGACTTCAAGCGCTGACTCCAACCTAATTCAGCCGGTGGAATAATACGCTGTTTTACTTGCTGCAAAATAGCTGGAATGCCCTCCGAAAGATCATTATTCAATAAAATCAAATCGGGTATAAAACCGTCAACGAATAATTGATCTTGCTCGCGGCGCAATGGTTCTAGCGTGAGAGATTCACCTGATGTTAATTCTATTGCCTGCCTATCTTTGATTTCCTCATTCAAACTAGCAAAGCGAACATCAAAACCCGCTTGCATGAGAATTTTTTGCAGGGTGTGAATGTTGGCCCAATAAAAAAGATTACGCGTATGTCCTTCTGGCAGAATTAAAATATTTTTTGCACTAGGCATAATTTGATGAAGAATTCTCTCAGCTGCAGCGACCGCCATCGATAAAAAATTAGGATTTAAATTATTAAAACCAGCAGGAAATAAATTCATATCAATGGGTGCAAGCTTAAATCCCGCGTTACGTAAGTCAACAGAACCATAAACAGGCGGTGTTGTTAATTGCCATTGGGCATTCATCCATTCTTCAATCAGTTTACGTCGTGACAAAAAATGCGTTTCTAAAAAGCGCATGGGCTCAATAAAATTCGTATTTAATTGTGGCGTTAGCGATGTTTCAACAAGCATATATTCTCCTCAGCACGTCGTTTTTTTATCACAATCTGCGGTAAAAAAGGTATTCAAACGCATTAAAAATTCCTGCCTATCCACTTCGCCAATGATGCGATGTGAATTTATTTCATAACCATCTCGATTAAATAACAACACGGTGGGCGGCGCAATCACATTGAAATTTTTCAACAAAGTTTCATCGTCAGCCGTATTGGCAGAAAGATCGGCGCGCAATAAAATAAATTGTCGCAAGCGTTGTCGAACGTCAGTCAAGCTAAATACTTTTCGATCCATGACCACACAGGATTCACACCAATCAGCATAAAAATCTAAAAGTACAGGTCGATGCGCTGCTTGTGCAAGCAAGAGTTGCTTATTTAATTCTGTTACATTGTGCACAATAATAAATGAAGATGCTGATTTAGTTGAATTATTCAAAGCAAAAGTATGCAAGCCGTTTGCCATTAAAGATAATGCCATAATAACTGAAAGTAAGGCTAAACTGTAATTACATTTACGCCAGCCAATCACACGTGATAAATAAAAAGCAAAGAAATAAGCGACGCCCACGCACAGGAGTGCCAGCAATGCACTTGTCGTGATCGAAGCAACAATACGTGATAATAACCAAATGGCCATGGCTAGCAGTAAAATACCAAATATTTTTTTAATGGCCTCCATCCAATGACCGCTTCTTGGCAGCCATTTTCCAGCTGATGTGCCAATCACGAGCAAAGGAATACCCATGCCAATACCCATGGCAAATAAGGCGCTAGCACCTAGCATCACATTACCTGTTTGCCCAATGAAAATGAGTACACCAATTAAGGGTGCGGTCACACAGGGTGAAACAATGAGAGTTGACAAGGCACCCATAAAAAATACGCCGACATGCGTACCACCTTCATGACGATTGCTCCAATGAACCACTTTATTATGCCAGCGTCTTGGCATGTGAATGTCATACAATCCTAATAAAGATAGCGCGAGCAGCACAAACAAAATAGCTGCGAAATAAATGAAAATAGGTTTTTGCAGCCACACTTGAATTGAACTACCCAGTGAAGCAGCCAGAACACCAGCTAAAGCATAAGTCAGTGCCATACCCAACACATAGGAAGCCGATAATAAAAATGCCTTTCTCGTATTCGTCATATTTTCTTGATCGACAATAATCCCCGTTAAAATGGGGATCATGGGTAGCACACAGGGTGTAAAGGCAAGCAATAATCCGAGAAAAGCAAACACTAGCCATTGCACTGCCAAATGCTGAGAGGATAGTAAAGTTAGCACGCCATTTTGATCTGTCAGCAAGGCATGCAGAGAGGCTGATGAATGCGACAAATCTGTTAAGGTATTTTTTTGCAAATCAAGCCTCATGCTTTTTTGCATGGGTGGATAGCAAAAACCGCCGCTAGAACATCCTTGATAATCAATTTGCATTTCGACTGTATGCTGAGTATTGGCTAATGAAATGGGAATAATTAAATTACCTGTATAGACTTCATAAGAACCACGTTCTTGATCAGTTTTTATTTCAGCTTGCGGATAGTGAATATTTGCATTAATGGCTGGTGTAAAAATAAAATGAATTTTTTGACGATAGAGATAATAGCCTGGCTCAATTTGCCATTTCACTTTGACTTGCTGAGGATTATTTATCGTAACTGATAAGGCAAAAGCTTGTTCCGCTGGTAGAGGTAATTTTTTTTCACTTGCATAGACTGCCACTGACATCATCAAAAAAAATGTCAGTAATAATTTAACATAGATTGCTATTTGTTTATTTCTCATGGTAGCACTCACTCAATTCATGCACGGCATCGACTAATACTTTAACATGTTCTGGCGGCACATCAGGGGTAATACCATGACCCAAATTAAAAATATGGCCGGACCCCTGTCCAAATGAAGCTAATATTTTTCTCACTTCTTCACGAATCACTTCTGGTGTTTCCAACAAAAGCGCTGGATGCATATTACCTTGTATCACGGCACGTTCGCCAACACGTTGGCGTGCTTCTTGCAAGGAAATTTCCCAGTCAATGCCAATCACATCGCTTCCTGTTCCTGCTAAGCGTTCAAGAAAACGAGCCCCGCCTTTGGTAAATAAAATGACGGGGATCCTCTTTTTATTATAATCGCGATAAAGAAGAGAAAGTATTTGCTGCATGTAATAGAGGGAAAATGCTTGATAATCCGCTAGTTCCAGCAAACCGCCCCAGGTATCAAAAATCATGACCGCTTCAGCGCCTGCCGCAATTTGCCCATTCAAATGCGCCGCAACAGATTGTGCCAATATATCCAATAAGTTATGCAATAGACGAGGATCTTCTTGCATGAGGGCCAAAACCTGACTAAATCCCTGTTTAGCCTGCCCCTCGATCATATAGGCTGCCAAAGTCCAGGGACTGCCGCAGAAACCAATGAGGGGGACAAGACCCGCTAATTCTCGCTTGGTCAAGGCAATCGCCTCATAGACATAGTGAAGGCTATTGGGGTCAGGCACGGCTAGACGCTCAATGTCCCTGGCCTGCCTGATCGGATGATTAAATCGAGGCCCAAGACTCTCTACCAGCTCCAAACCCAAACCCATGGCATCAGGAATGGTGAGAATATCTGAAAAAATGATGGCTGCATCGAGCGAAAAGCGTTGCAAGGGCTGCAGAGTCACTTCACAGGCTAATTCCGGCGTTTTGCAAAGCTGGATAAAACTCCCCGCACGTTCTCGCGTTGCACGATATTCGGGAAGATAGCGCCCGGCTTGGCGCATAATCCATATGGGTGTTTTATCGATGGGTTGCCGCCAAATAGCTTTGAGAAAACGGTCATTTTTGAGTTGCATGGGGGAATTCATCCTTCATTATTTTGTATTGCCCTTGGAAACGATTTGCATGCCCTCACCCCCTGCCCCTCTCCCCTCGCAAAAAGCGCTCCGGAAGAGGGGAGCTCTCTAATTTACTCCGAAAAAGATTAGAGAGCTCCCCTCTTCCGGAGCGCTTTTTGCGAGGGGAGAGGGGCAGGGGGTGAGGGCTGCGCCGTCTCGAAGGGCAATACCAACCTATATGGGGATGAATTTAACAGAATAAAGATAAAGCGCTAAGACCGCTTCATCGTCTGATCAACTTGCTCATTCACACATTGTTGAAAAGTCACCGGATGTGCAATCAGAGAATAGGCATCAAAAGCGCCAAAGGCATTGATTGAAACACTGCCATAATCCAATAATTGACCGATCAAACTCTGATCTACATTCACTTGCGAAATGGTCGCTAGACGCACTTCATTGGTATGCCGAGTCAATAATCCTTCTCGCATCATGACCCGTTTGTTCGTGACAGCAAATTCTGAAAAGAAATACTCAAGCCCCTCATAACACCATAGGATCAGCGCTATTACCCAAGGCACCCATTCCACTATCGCCAAAATCCTGTTACCATGCATGTAGCTCGTTAAGATGATAGACAAAACTGTCATTACAGCGGCAGGAAAAAAAATAATGTAATGCTTTCGTGTGTGAAATAAGATGCGCTCATCTGACAATAAATTACGATCTACATAACCCATGCTACGCATCCTCTACTAATGCTTCGGGTATATAATAGGCAGAATTCATGATAAACGTAAATGACCTGTTGCAATCCAAATACATGACACCACGAAATCTGCTAATCCTAGGTGTACTGCTACTCATCCTATTTTGTCTAACACTGCTTTCTGCTATTTGGCAATGGACAGCTGATTGGCAATTAACACATGCGCAAATGATTGCACAGGCTGTCGTTAAAACGAATAACAGTGCTGAATTGATTAAAGCTATTCCCAAAGAACATTTATTTGGCCAATCACTTTCAGGTGAAGTACCTATTTCTAGTTTGCAATTACGTGTGACTGGCATTGTAAAATTTGCAGGCTCTCAAGATAATTCGAAAGCTTATATTTCAATTTCGGGTCAGCCAGGCAAAATTTATCAACAAGGCGATCGCCTTCCCTATGGCGTAAAAATTTATTCGATCGCATCTGATGCAGTGATTTTAGAAAATGATGGTCATCTAGAAAAATTACCGCTAGCAAGACCGCCACTACAATTTAAACCGAGGATTTCTGTATAAATGAATATCATCATCAAGTTCATTGTCATCAGCATACTAAGTATTTACCTATGTGCCTGTGCCACCACGCATCCTGTACCCGCTCCGCGCTCACCGAGAGTCATGTCTGAATTAGCGCAAGGTAAAAGATATTTTGTCGATGGTTATTACAAAAGTGCAATGCATACCTTGCTGCCGCTAGCCGCTGATTGCGAACCAGAAGCAGAATATGCTGTGGGCTATATGTATTATTATGGCTATGGTGTGGCGCAAGATACGGATGTCGGCTATTTTTGGATTAATCGTTCAGCAGAGCAGCATTATCAACCTGCGGTGCAAGCCTTGACGATGATTTCTCAGCATAAGAGTCCGGATAATCGGAAGACGGGATCCTTGTGATGTATTTCATAGATTTTGTAGAGTAGATTAAGCGCTTTTCACCTCACTAACCCATCTGCAACTCCACATTCACAATCCCCAAATAAAGGGCAAGTATCTGCGTGATACTCCCCCTCTTTTCAATGCATCTTTTAGTATAAACCCTTCGAGACGGCGCAAAAAGCACTCCGGGAGAGGGGAGCGTTCCTTGCTATTCCGAGGAGAAAATTTAGGACTCTCCCCTCTCCCGGAGCGCTTTTTGCGAGGGGAGAGGGGTAGGGGTGAGGGTGCTTTTTGCGTCGTCTCGAAGGGTTTTAATGCAATACAAACTTTCCATCTCATTTAAAAATAAAATATACCGCACCAGCCAAATAAATTCCTGCCCATAAAAAATTCCACGTTATGGGTTGTCGCATATAAAATATTGCAAATGGAACAAAAATCAATAATGTAATAACTTCTTGCAAAATTTTTAGCTGTGCCAAGGACAATATACCGCTTGTAAATCCAATCCGATTAGCTGGAACTTGAAACACATATTCAAAAAAAGCAATGCTCCAACTTGCAAGAATAGCTATCCATAGAGCTTTGCTGCCAAGAGATTTTAAATGGCCGTACCAGGCAAATGTCATAAAAGCATTAGAACAGATTAAAAGCAAGATAGTTTTATATATTGGTAACATTAGTCATTCTCTCAATTCACCGCCAACACCAACTCCACATTCACAATCCCAGGCGCACCATCCGCCATCGCAGAAAACTGCGATACGATCACGTGCTGTTTAGCAACAACGTTCAACAGTAATTGCATGAATTTATCAAACTCCACTTTTTCAAAATGTACTTCAATCGAATCATGCGAAGCTTGTTTTAATTGCGTGAGAAATTGATCCAAGTGAGCTTGCCGTATTTCTTTTTGCATGATGCTTAACAAGGCAACCGGTGAATTTGCTTTTTCTTCACGCTTAGTTTGATTAGTTTGTTTAGCCATTTCCTTATCTGCCGCTTGCATCCATCGCAAGGTTTTTTGCGCTGTGCTAATGCGTTCTCGCATCTCATTTACATGAGAAAAATAAGGTGTAATCACCCCCGCATATAAAATAAAAATAGCTAGCAACACGCCGCCAATCGCCACAATGCGTTTCTCGCGCAAGGCAAGATGCATCCACCAATCT
>Ga0207084_1024_pt1 | contig 42958 bp, 34 predicted proteins | sample Alteio_BWMinHeat_55_FD_153543 | JGI IMG/M metagenome (GOLD analysis project Ga0207084, IMG submission 153543) | Enriched cells from forest soil in Barre Woods Harvard Forest LTER site, Petersham, Massachusetts, United States -... | ecosystem: Environmental > Terrestrial > Soil > Temperate forest >...
CACTAATCGCTTCCCCCATCAATTGCGGCGAACTTTCCTGCGCTAAATGCAATTCTTCACCCAAGTCGATAATTTCTAAATTAGGTAAATTTTCTTTTGCCCACATGACTGTTGCAATGGTCGTGATAAAACCAGGAACGGAATATAATAATAATTTTGGCAGTGTGGACTGTGTTAATTTTTCCGAATAATCAGCAATCAATTTTAATACTTCGCCGTCATTGCCCCCATCCGTTTTCAAATCGTGCAGATAACGTAAAATAGGTTTGCCTGATCCTTCCTTCATAAAAGGTTCGCGATAATGCTTCATTTCTTCTTCGGTGAGTTCACGCATCACGGTTTGTGAAATGATGGTGTCAACAAAGGCAATACCATTTGAAGTTAAATCGATATTGTCATCTTGCAAATTACTCAATTGTTCTTGAAACGGCAGGGATACTTCATCATCCAAGGACCGCAAAAAAGCCTCATAGAAAACAAGGCCTTTGCAGGCCGCTTGATGACGCATGGCATAATCAAAACCAATAATAGAACCAAAGCCATGCATGATGATGGTAAGATTCTGCTTGAGATTTAGAGCATCAATAAATTTTTCAATATAGCTGATATGATCTTTTACGGAATAATTAATTTCTGGTTTATCAGAACGTCCAAAACCGATTAAGTCAGGTGCAATACAGCGACCCAAGGGTGCTAAATGAGGAATGATATTTCGCCATAAATAACAAGAAGTGGGAATACCATGCAGTAATAAAATGGGATCCCCCTCACCTGCTTCAACATAATGCATTTTGGCGCCATTCGCCGTCACATAATGTGAGGGATAAGGCAATTTTTCAGAAATCCTTTCATGCGTCATGATCATGTCCTTTATGATGCCTGGGTAAAGTCAAATAATTCACGCAAAACAACTGAATAAGCGACGAAGCCTAGAATATCACTTGATTTAATATCAGCTAATAATTTTTGCCAACGATCCATTAAAAATTGATAGCGATTAATCCAAAAATCAATTCGATCTTCTATGTTTTTATTTTTAAGTTCCTTTGATTTCATGTTTAATACTCTAGCACATAATTTTCTTTGTACTCGATCCAAATCATCACGAAAACCTGCACGAGCTAATTCATCCCATTGATTTTCTACGACATAGGCTGTCATTAATTCACGTAACCAATTAAGTTCGAGACGATTGCCTAAGCGATAATAGGTCTTTGCTGTTTCTAAGAGATCCAGTTCATATTTACGCGAAGCTTCGACAATGTCGAGTGAAGTAAATAAAGTATTACAGGCAGCAATATTTCTTGCCAATTTATCCGGTACATTTTGATCTGTTAAGTAATTAACAGCAGCATCAAAGGCTTCTTTATCGGGATGGTCCAATAAATCGGGTAAGTTTTTATTTAATTCAAGAAGGGCTGGTGCAAAATCATCAATTGTTTTTTGAATATCAAGATTGATGGGTTTTCGATTGCGTAGGAACCAACGCGTTGCGCGACGAATGAGATAGTAAATTTGCAGCATCATTCGAAATTGTACTGTTTGATTAACGGTATTATCTAAGGCTGTGATTTGATGCCATAAATCATCCATATTATAAATATGTTCGGTGATGACAAAGGCACGGATGATAAAAGCGGATGAGGCACCCGTCTCACGTTGTAAGCGTTCAACAAAATTAATGCCCATTCGATCCGCGATACTTTTACATAATTGAGTCGAAATGATCTCGCGTCTTAAACTATGATCTTGCATTTGTACAAGATATTTGTCACGCAAGGGTTGAGGAAAAGCGGTCAGCATATATTTACTAAAATAAGGATCATCAGGAATATTACTGGATAAAATATCTTGTTTTAAATACATTTTAGAATAAGCAAGCAAAACGGCTATTTCAGGACGTGTCAAAGGTTTATTGTTTGATTTACGTTCCAATAAGATTTTATCATCTGGTAAGTATTCTAATTGACGATCAAGACGGCCTAACTTATCTAAATCACTCATGTAGTGTCTAAATAAATCTAAGGTTTGCTGCGCAACAGAAGTTTCCAAACTGAGCATTTGCGTTTGATCGTAATTATCACGCAATACAAGTTCAGCAATTTCATCTGTCATTTTTTCAAGTAATTTATTACGCTGCTCTTTTGTCATTAAACCATCAGCAATCAAACGATTAAGTAAAATTTTGATATTCACTTCATGATCTGAACAATCGACACCGGCAGAGTTATCAATAAAATCTGTGTTGACCATGCCGCCATGTAAGGAATATTCAATGCGAGCAAGCTGGGTCATGCCTAAATTACCACCCTCAGCAATCACGCGTGCATTTAATTCGGAGGCATCGATGCGAATACCATCATTAGTGCGATCACCTACATCGGTATGAAATTCCTGTGATGATTTGACAAAGGTGCCAATACCGCCATTCCAAATTAAATCAACGGGTGCTTTTAACATGGCGCGGATTAATTCATTGGGAACTACGCTATCTTTGTGAGTATTGAGTAAATGCTTAATTTCTTCTGTTAGTTTGATCGATTTAGCTGAACGATTAAATACACCGCCGCCCTTAGAAATAAGATCTGCTTGATAATCCATCCAAGAAGAACGAGGCAAATTAAATAATCTTTTTCTTTCTTGATAACTGACAGCAGGATCAGGGTCTGGATCGAGAAAGATGTGCATATGATTAAATGCGCCGATCAATTTGATATGTTTGGATAGTAACATTCCATTGCCAAATACATCTCCTCCCATATCACCAATGCCAATCACAGTAAAGTTATCTTGATCTGGATGAATACCTAATTCTCTAAAATGACGCTGAACTGAAACCCAAACACCGCGTGAAGTAATGCCCATTTTTTTATGGTCATAACCAGCAGAACCGCCTGAAGCAAAGGCATCATCCAACCAAAATCCATATTTTTGTGCGATGCTATTTGCAATATCTGAAAAAGTTGCCGTGCCTTTATCTGCAGCAACAACTAAATAGGGATCATCTTGATCATAGCGTACGACTTGATGCGGCGGTACAATCGCAGCCTCTTTAATATTATCTGTCAGATCTAATAGGCCGCTAATGAAGGTTGAGTAGCAATAGATAGCCTCTTTCATTTGTTCATCACGACTCATATCAGCCATCATGCTCGACTTGATGACAAAGCCGCCCTTTGCGCCTTCTGGCACAATGACGGTATTTTTCACCTGTTGCGCCTTCATTAAACCAAGCACTTCTGTACGAAAATCTTCGCGTCGATCTGACCAGCGAATACCGCCGCGAGCTACTTTACCAGCACGTAAATGCACACCTTCCACGCGCGGTGAATAAACAAAAATTTCAAATTTTGGTCTAGGTAAGGGTAAATCTGAAATAGCGAGCGGATCAAATTTCAATGACAAATAAGATTTGGACTTGCCCCGTTCATCGACTTGAAAATAATTGGTGCGTAAGGTTGCCTGTATCACTTCTAACAAACGATGAAGAATTCTATCTTCATCCAAGCTGCTGACACTTTCTAATGATTGCTCTATAAAATTGATTAATTCACTGCAATCAGGATGACCATTGGCTTGATAACTGGGTGAAAATCGTAAAATAAATAATTGCACTAAGGCCTTGGTGATTTCTACATTATTTATCAAAGCTTGTTCGATATAGGTTTGACTGAAGGTAAAACCCGTTTGACGAAAATATTTGGTGTAAGCGCGCAGCATGACGGTTTCTTGCCAAGTTAAATTCGCCTCTAAAACAAGTCGATTGAAACCATCATTTTCTACTTCACCAAACCAAATGAGTGTAAAGGCTTCCTGAAAATTATCTTTGATATCCTGAATTGTGATTTCTTTGTTAATAGAATAAGTCATGTCAAAATCATTGATCCAAACACGCCTGCCATCTTTGAGTTTTAATTCATGGGGACGTTCTGCAATAATACGCAATCCCATGTTTTCAAAAATAGGCAATACATCTGACAATACAATGGTATCTTCCGCATGAAATAATTTTAAACTGAGTGTATTGCCGCCATTTAATTTTGAAAAAAGCATGCCTAGTAAATTTTCTTTTGATAGGGATTCAATTTTCTCAATGTCATCTAAAGCTTCTTTGGGAGAGTAATATTCAGTGTAACTCGTTGGGAAAGATTTATGATAGGCAGCATAGTAACCCAATCCTTTCGCTTCGTCATAGCGTTCTATCAATTGATTTTTGAGTATCTCTGTCCATGAACAAGCGGCGACAATGAGTTTGCTTTCTATGTCAGCCGTATTATATTCAATGGCTAATTTAGGATTAACACGAACTAAAAAATGAATTCGCGCTAAGACTGAATCTGAAAAATAAGTGGTAAATGTGCATTCAGTACCCGCAAATGCTTCCATTAAAATATCTTGCATTTTCATGGCAAGATCAGTGGTAAATAATTCACGCGGTGTATAAACCAAGCAAGAAAAATAACGATAGTAAGCATCTCGACGTACAAATAAACGAATGCGTTTACGTTCTTTTAATTGCAAAATACCTAAGGTTAATTCATATAAATCTTCTTGCGATGCTTGAAATAAATCATCTCGCGGCAGGGTTTCAATGATATGCACAGCTTCTTTGCCATCATGGCTATCGGGTGGAAAACCTAAATCTTCAATGACTTTATCTACTTTATGACGTAAGAAGGGAATTTGCCGCGGGCTGGAATGATAAGCTGTTGAGGTATAAAGTCCAATAAATCGACGCTCACCAATTAACTCGCCTTTTTCATTGAATCGCTTTACACCAATATAATCTGTGTATGCCTCTCTATGAATGGTAGACATTGTGTTGGTTTTTGCAATGATCAAAATATTTTTTGATAAGGCCATTTTACGTGCTTGCGGCGGTAATTCAGCATAGCTTTTAGATGAAGTCGTCAAGGTTTCATCTCGCAATACACCTAAGCCTGAGCCTGGCACAATTTGCAAGGCACGATTTGTGTCATTACCAATTAATTTATAATCACGCGCACCTAAAAAAGTAAAATTGTTATTAATGAGCCAGCGGATAAAATCGCGCGATTCGACTAATTCATCTAAATCTAAGGTTGGCGGATTATTTTCGAGTTCATTTAAACATTCTTCTACACGCACCACCATTTTGCGCCAATCAGCCACCGCAACGCACACATCACAAAGCACTTGCTCTATATCAACACGTAATTCAAGCATGGTTTGTTCATCAAGGATGCGATCGATTTCAATATAAATAGGCGCTTCTGATTCGGATTTTTTTTCCATACTGCCTGTGGGCAGTATTTTGCTAATTCGATGATGTTGATCGCGCATGAGTTTTAAGCCGCCAAAATGCAAAATAAAATGGATTTGCAAGCCATAGCGATTAATCACCATGCGAGATGAATCGACGAGGAAGGGAATATCATCATGCGAGATTTGTATGATGGTATGGGTTGAATGCCAGCCATCGACCTCGAGTTGTGGGTTGAAAATGCGAATCTTAGCTTGGTTGGGTTCGCGTTGATCAATGAAATTCCAATGTGAAGATACGATGCCGTATAATTCTTCAATGGATCGATTTTTTAAATCTTCAACTGCACATGAGGAAAAATAGCGTTGTGCAAATTGCTGTAATAAGTCAGCTTGTTGATGAGTCGTGTGAAGCGCAATGTGTGCTTTAACTTGATCAATGATACGTTGGCATTCACCGTTTCCGACACCCGTCATAATATCTCCCGCTTTGTATTTATTTATACAGAATCGCAACAACGAACACCCGTTCAGAACACCCCACGTGATCCATTACACAGAATCACCTGATTCTACCTTAAGGGGAAATTCTAGCTCTTATTGGGGTGAAATCTCAATGAAAGATTATTGAGTGGATTAGGACAAAAAACGCTAATCCACTCTACAGGCTGCCCTTAACTAAGGCTAAAATACCGAGGGCGTTTGGTAATTGTGTTGGATCAATCACTGAGGGCTCGAAACCGACCCGCTCAATCAATTCATTCCTGTACTTTTCCCAAGCATCTCCTAGGCCGCATGAGTCTGCCATTGTGGGATTGGCTAGCCTTTCAAGCGCCTGAGGCAGACAAAGGGATTCTTCTCCTTGTAAGACAACTCGGCCTGTTTCATCACTATCATATCTTGCCCAATAGATTTGTCCTTGATGATGCGCATCCACGGCTACAAAGTAATGCTTAGCCTGTTTTTCTAAGTGGACAGTTTGTGCGATCGCAGCAAGGGATGAAATGGCCACAATAGGCTTATTAATGGCAAATCCCAACCCTTGAGCCGTACAGGCTGCAATACGATTGCCGGTAAAACTACCAGGGCCTTTGCCATAGGCTATCATATCTAAATCGTCTAATTTGAGTGAACAAGAAACTAGCAAATCTTGGATTAAACTGAGGATTAGCTTGGCATGCTGCATAGGGGCTATTTGATGATGAACGCGAAGCATTTCACCACTGCGTAGCGCTATAGAGCAAGCTTGAGAAGAAGTATCAAAAGCGAGAATATTCATGAGACTTTTTACTTGGGCGGCCATTCTTTTTCAAGATATTGTAATTTATTTTCGACTTCAGTCCATTGGTCGGCATCAGGCGGCGCATCTTTGCGTCGATTAATATTAGGCCATTTTTCTGCAAGTTCTGCATTTAATGGGAGAAAAGCTTGCTGTTCGGCTGGCAGGTCATCTTCAGAATAAATGGCATTAACGGGGCATTCAGGTTCGCATAGGGCACAGTCGATGCATTCATCAGGATTGATCACGAGAAAATTGGGGCCTTCATAGAAACAATCAACGGGGCAGACTTCTACGCAATCAGTGTATTTGCAGCGGATGCATTTTTCTGTCACAACAAATGTCATTACTAACCTGCTAGTTTGGCGAATGGTAAAGAGTTTCTATTTATAATTTAGAATTGGGGTGAATTCAAGTGATGAGATTGTAATTATATAAACCCTTCGAGACGAGCAACCCCACCCCTGCTCCCATAAGCGCTAACCTCAGCATTCAAATACGAAATAGTCGTTCAGTAAGGAAGCCTTCCCCCATCGGGGGAAGGCTTCCTTACTGAACGACTATTTCGTATTTGAATGCTGAGGTTAACACTGTGAGGGTCTTTAAACACAACGCAGAGCATCCCTACTCTGCGTCATCAAAGTCTTTGCCCGGGGCCGGAATCGAACCGGCACAGGATTAAATCCCGAGGGATTTTAAGTCCCTTGCGTCTACCAGTTCCGCCACCCGGGCAACTGAAAAACAGGACATGGATAGTAAATTACTAGCACCTAGTCTGCTTTCATCTGAGCTAGGCTGGGGTCGGGATCGAACCGGCGTACACGGCTTTGCAGGCCGCTGCATAACCACTCTGCCACCCAGCCAGGAAATTTGGAGCGGGAAACGAGACTCGAACTCGCGACCCCAACCTTGGCAATGTTGTGCTCTACCAACTGAGCTATTCCCGCATACTATTCCGCAAATGCCTTGGTATTCTTAATTGAAGTCAATTCATACATTTGCGGCTGCCATTCTATCCTGACACTCATTTATGTCAAGCGATTTATAAAAATTTTTATCCTAGCAGATTTCTACTGCGATCTTCTTTTAAATGTAAATAACGCGGCACCCTTGTCCTTTTCTTTTCCATCAAAATTCGTATTTCTATTCGGGCTACTGTCAAAAAGTTTAGTTTTTGTTTTTCGATATACTTGTGTAACGCCAACTTCCCTTTCCCATTCACTAATTTGTGTTTTATTAATTTTATTGCTTAACAGAACAGCTCCATTAAAACTCGAAACCCCATAGGCTGCATTCAGTACTGCATCAAGTTCCGCAACCGCTGATCTAAAAGAGGTAGGCGTCGTAGCATTTTGTATGGACATTAAAATGGAACGGTTGATTTTTATATCTTTATCATCAACTAATGAATAATAGCGAGAGAGGGCTGCCATTGCATCTAGCTGTTTACCCATACTCTGAGTTGTAAATTTTTCATATAAGGTATGGTGTATTCGATTTAATTCTGCGTTTAGTATTTCTGTCTCTGTTTGCGCTGAGCTAGTCAATAATTCCAATCCTTTATCAGCATCTTCTTTTTTGGTGAGATAGTCAAAGCCATTAAAACTGGGATCTCCGTATTGAGTATTAAGTACCTCATCAAGTTCTTTAACAAACAATGTATATTGACGAAGATAAGAAGCGGTAATCAATTTGTTCTTGAGACTTTGGGTGATTACGATGCTGTTATCACGAAGAAATGTGGTGTAGCCATTAACAACAACGATAGACATTTCTGCATACAGGTGAGGTTTTTTCACTGGTAAAGCGTTCATAGGCATGATCGTGTATTTGATGTAATTCTTCATTGAGTTCTGCTAAATTGCGCCCTTGCATGTCCGTTGCTCTTCTTGATGAAATGACGATAACTATAATCTGCCAAGCTTAACAGAGTATTAAAATTTAATAGCATGGAAAATTATCACAAAACTTTTCTACTGAAAGTCCCTGCTTAGCTTGAATGATATTGTATCTTTGTTTTTCCCGTCGAGATTCGCGTCGATATTCTGACTTTTGTCAAAAAGTTTAGTTTTTGTTTTTTCGATATATATATCAGCGTCACTTTCAAGTGTGCTCATTTTTTCTTTAATAATTTTATCGTTTATTAGGGCAGCTCCATGAAAACTAGAAACCTCATATGCACTATTAAGCGCTTTATCAAGTTTTCCAACAGCTGATCTAAAATCAAGAGGTGTAGAAGCGATTTCTAGGGATACTAAAATGGAATGATCGATTATTATATTTCTATTTTCGAAAAATGAACGATAGCCAAAAGTAGCAGTGATTCTTGCATCGTGCCTATTGCCAAAATTCTTACTTGTATATCTTACATATACAGCATTGTGTATTCGATTTAACTCTGTATTCAATATTTCTGTCTCTGTTTGACCTGGGCTAGCAATAACTTCTTTTTCTTTATCAGCATTTTCTTTTTCTGTGAGATAGCCAAATCCATCAAAAGTGAAATCCTCATATTGAGTGTTAAGCAGTTTATCAAGTTCTTTAACAGCTGCCTTATAACGAGTAAGAGAGATAGCAGATGTTAAGCTTGTCCACAGAGGATTGGATGTTGGGACTCTTATTTTTTTAAAAAATGATATGTAGCTATTAAAGACAGGTATAAACAGGCTTGTATATATGTTAGGCTCTTCACTTGTAAATCGCGTATAGGCTAGATCGTGTATCGCATTTAATTCTTCATTTAATTCTGATCCACGTATGAACATGCCACCACCTCTTTTGGGTAAATTTTAATGAGTATACTATAGAAACCTTAATGTATTGTTAAAATATAATATAATGAAAAATATAAGAATTTCGCTACAAGGTGAATCCTCTCGCTTATGAGCGCTTATAAAAATTTTTATAGTAGCGAAGCATCAACAGATGCCAATTCCTGCCAAGCAGCCTTGAGATAAATACACATAGACCAAATCGTCAGGACAGCCGCCGTATATAATAAAAAACAGCCTAGCAAGATCAGTGACAAAGGTGTTTTTTGATCGCAATACAATAATACAATCAGCGCCAACATTTGCACGGCGGTTTTAAATTTTGCCAAGGTAGACACTGATACGCTGGAACGTTTACCAATTTCTGCCATCCATTCACGAAGAGCTGAAACAATAATTTCTCTGGCAACAATAATGGCTGCGGGAATGGTGATGAGGGCGGCTGGCAAGGTGATGGTAGCAGAAAAAATGGGGACTTGATGAAAGATGGGTTCAGCAACAATCAACACCAATGCAATCGATACTATTAATTTATCTGCCACAGGATCTAAAAAAGCACCTAATTTGGTTGACTGTTTTAAATATCGCGCAAGATAGCCATCAAGCCAATCTGTCAGTGCGGCGACAGCAAAAAAAATAGATGCGAGTAAATGTGCCCATGAGGTAGGTAAGTAAAAAAAAATGACAAGCAGCGGTATAACCAAAATTCTTACTATGGTTAGCAAGTTGGGCCAATTAAATAGTTGATCATAGGGTCGTATCATGTAATGCTGCAAATATTCTCTCTGCAATAGAACGGCTAATACCAGGAACTTTCATTAATTCATCAAGACTAGCACGAGCAACACCTTGAATACCACCAAAATAACGTAATAAATCACGACGTCGTTTCGTGCCTATTCCTTCAATAGATTCAAGCATAGAATGACGCCTCACTTTATCGCGTTGTTGGCGATGACCTGTAATGGCGAATCGATGAGCCTCATCTCGGATTTGCTGAATAAAATGCAAGGCCAGGGAATCACTGGGCAAGTGTATGGGTGCTTGACTGCCAATAAATAAACTTTCATAGCCCGGTTTGCGTTCAGGGCCTTTTGCCACGCCTACCAATAAAATATCTTCGATGGCTAATGCTTGCATGGCATCTCTTGCAGCCTTTAATTGTGTTAAGCCGCCATCAATGAAGACGACTTGCGGCAAGGCAGCTCCCGCATCTTGTAAACGTTTGAAGCGGCGTGACACAACTTGACGCATCGCAGCAACATCATCACCCGGGGTAATATTTGTAATATTGAAACGACGATAATGACTTTTCAAAGGCCCGTTCTGATCGAAGACCACACAGGAAGCAACAGTCGCCTCCCCCATGCTATGACTGACATCAAAACATTCTATGCGCTCTGGCAGTTTTTTTAAATTTAGCACTTGTTGTAAAGCGCTAAGACGTTCGCTGACATGCAATTTCTCAAAAAGATGCGTTGCTAAGGCTTGTTTTGCACTAGCCATCGCCATATTCAACCATTTTCTTTTTTCAGATCGTACAGCATGTTGAATATCAACCTGGTGCTTTGCTTGTTGCAGCAAGGCAGCTTCGATCAAGTCTTGATCCTCCAGTTGATCTGAAACAATAATTTGCTTAGGAATATTTTCTATCAGTGTGACATCTGCAAGATAATGCTGCGTTAAAAAGGCAGACAAAACTGCATTGGCTTCTGAATATAGGGGCAAATTAGGAAAATAAGAACGGCTCCCGAGAATTTGTCCATGCCGAATTGATAGTAGATGAATACAAGCCATGCCCGATTGAATCGCCAAGCCAATGATATCAGCATCCCCGCCAGCCACGTTAGCATATTGCTTATCTTGCATTTGTCTAAGACGACTAACTTGATTACGATATTGCGCTGCTAATTCATAATGACAGGCATTTGCTGCTGTTTCCATGTGACGCTGTAATACTTCAATCACCTCATCACTTTTGCCTTCCAAAAATAAGATGGCCATTTGTACATGATGCGCATATTCTTCTTTTGAAATTAAATTGACACAGGGGCCTGTACAACGATCAATTTGATATAGCAAACAAGGCCGGGTACGCGCATCAAAATAATGATCACGGCAAGTGCGCAAACGAAAAAGTTTTTGCAATAAACTAATCGTTTCTCTGACTGCTTGCGCATTGGGATAAGGTCCATAATAGAGCGCGTTTTTTTTACGGCTGCCGCGATATAAATCAATGCGTGGATAGGGATGTTGATTCGTAATCAGGATATAGGGATAACTCTTGTCATCTCGCAACAAAATATTATAACGAGGCCGTATTTTTTTAATTAAATTACATTCAAGAATGACAGCTTCACTTTCTGAATGGGCAATCGTAATGTGAATGTCTTTAATCTGCTTGACTAAGGAGAGTGTTTTGGGATCTTTTACTTTATTGCTGAAATAACTGGAAACGCGTTTTTTCAAATCTTTTGCTTTGCCAACATAAATGACTTGAGCTTTATCATCAAGCATTTGATAAACACCCGGATGGTGTGTAAGACCAGCTAAGAATGCTTTGATATCATGCATTAGACTTCTTTCCCTAAGACTCAGGCTCTCCTCGAACAACCTCTATCATGCCTAGCCGCATTGCCAGTAAAGTAAGTTCAACATCGCTATCAATGCCTAGTTTTTCAAAAATACGATAACGATAACTGTTTACCGTCTTAGGACTAAGACACAACTTTTTAGAAATATCTTGAACTTTCTGTCCTTGCGTGATCATCAGCATGATTTGCAATTCGCGTTCTGATAATAAATCAAGCGGAGATTCTTCTCCCTTAGTAAAACGTTTGATCGCAATTTGCTGCGCAACACCTGGGCTAATATAACGTTGACCTGAGTGAACAGTACGGATTGCTCGTACCATTTCTTCATGATGACAACCTTTTGTGATATAACCCGCTGCTCCTGCTTGCAAGAGACGAGAGGGATAGGGTTCGTCTTCATAAACGGTTAATGCGAGTACTTTGATATCTGGATTATGCCTTACCATTTTGCGAGTCGCTTCTAAACCGCCAATGCCCGGCATGTGAATGTCCATGATGACAACATCGGGAACCAATTCTTTCGCTAAAAGGACAGCTTCCTCACCCGTGCTAGCCTCACCGACTACTTTTAGGCCTTGCACGTCTTGAAGAATACGTTTAATCCCTAAACGCACTAGATCATGATCATCCACTAACAAAACTTTTATCAAAGTAAGCCCCTAATTGTCCGGCATTTTGGCGGAGAGAGAGGGATTCGAACCCCCGGAGCCCAAAGGACTCAACGGTTTTCAAGACCGCCGCTTTCGACCGCTCAGCCATCTCTCCTGTATTGGTTTGTTGTATGGGCGTTTGCGGTTGATTTGGCTCATCATTCCTGCAGGAATGACAAGCCAAATCAACCGCAAACGCCCTACAACGAAGTGGTGAATGTTAACGCTATTTTAATACTTCGTCTATATGCATTTCAGCCCAAATAGGCTTAGCCTTTTTCTTCATCATTTCGAGATATTCTCGGTGTTCTGCTAATTCATCTTCATTAGCTTGTAAAATGACAAGTTTATACTGTTGCTTCACGACCACAGCAGCGTCTATTTCTTGGTGTTTCTGCTGGGCAATAACTTGATCATGGATGGCATCAAAAAAGCTACCCTGCCCGCCTGTCATCGCCAGATAAACGCGTGCGAGTAAATTGGCATCAAGCAAGGCGCCATGCAAATCTCGCTTAGAATTATCAATGCCATAGCGTTTGCACAAGGCATCTAGGCTATTTCGCTGTCCTACATGTAATTGCCGCGCCATGACGAGAGTATCAAGAATACTGCAATAATGAGTGACAGCCTTCCACCCTTGCTTGGCTAATTTAAGCTCATGATTGATGAAAGATACATCAAAAGCTGCGTTATGAATAATTAATTCTGAACTTGAGATATAATCTATAAGTTCTTGTGCAATATGAGAAAATAAAGGCTTGTCCTGCAAAAATTGATTTGAAATTCCATGAACAGCGAATGCCGCTGCTTCAATTTCACGTTCGGGATTAAGAAAAGAATGAAAGTATTTTCCGGTCAATTTACGATCTATCATTTCAACACAGGCAATTTCAATCATGCGATGACCATCTGCAACAGCCAAACCGGTTGTTTCTGTATCAAGAATAATTTGTCTCAAAGGCATGGTATTACCCTTTTTTTGCTAGCATTTTATCGATGGCCATATTTGCCAGGGCATCCGCTAAGTCATTTTCTGGATGGCCGCTATGCCCCTTTACCCAATGCCATGACACGTGATGACGATGAGCTTGCTCGGCCAATATTTTCCAAAGATCGGCATTTTTAACAGGCTGTTTATCGGCTTTCAACCAATTACGTTTTATCCATGCTTGCAACCATTCTGATATGCCCTTTTTTACATATTGCGAATCTGTGTATAAATCGACTCTGCAACTTTGTTTGAGTGTCGCGAGGGCATGGATGGCAGCTGATAATTCCATTCTATTATTGGTGGTATCGGTTTCTGCGCCGGATATTTTTTTTTCATGATCGGCATAACGTAGTAAAGCACCCCAACCTCCAGGACCAGGATTGCCGCGACAAGCGCCGTCTGTATAAATTGTTACATGCTTCATGGTGTCACATCTGATTGTCGAGCAATATTGCCTGAGATTGTCGTTGATATTTGAATACTGCTCAATTGCTGCTTCCATTTAAGTTTGATCGGCGTCAAAGGGATTACCTTTGCTCTTGCTATCAATAAATAAGTTCCGCCATAGGAAGGAAAACATTTCCTGCCTAATTTTTCAAGGAAATTAAATTTTGTATAACTGGATAAATGATTAATGGGCGGTCTAAATAAAGTGGAAGTTTGATTTTCCATGGCAAAATCAGCCAATCTTAGCCATGATTTTATTTTATGCGGCCGAATAAAGTTTGCGCACCATGGTATTTCAGGATGTTTTGCGCGATATTTTGCCCATATTTTTCGTATGCCCCAGCTACTGTAGGGGTTGAAGCCAGAAATGGCTATTAATCCTTCAGGTTTGATGATGCGGCAAGCTTCTGCCAGCAGTTGGCGCGGATTATCAACAAATTCCAATGTATGCGGCAATATAAGCAAATCTATACTGCCTGTTAAGATAGGTAATTCATATAAATCTGATTCAATGGTGTAATGATTTTCGTGTTGTCCGGCAAGCGGTGTTAACAAGCTGTGATAGGAAAGCTTAGTTTTATCAAGGAGGCTATATTGCCTAGGTACGCCAATTAACAAAGCATGTTTGCCAAAATGCCCGTTTAATAAGCTCAGCAACATTTCTCCTTCGGCTCTGAGCAACTCTGGACCTAAAAAAGGTTGTGCCAGCCAATGATCCCAATGTTTTAAAGTACGATAGCCGTGTGCCAAAGCTTTTCCATCTCCCGACTAATTTTGCTACTATAGCATAATTAAATTTAGAAAGTGGACCATTTATCTTGCACTGGCGCAAACTATTTATTCAACTTATTTATGTCTGTATCACCTATATGGGAATAGGTGCTGCTGCATTTGCGTCAATGAATGGCGAAGGCATTCAGGTTTATCAAAAAAATATGCATCTCTCGCCTGAGCATAAGCAAAAATTAGCTGATGATATTTCGCGCTACAGAAATGCAGATAATATTTGGGATATTTTGCGCGAAGAATTTAGTTTAGAACATTATGACAATAATCCTGCCGTGCAGCAAAAAATTGAATGGTACATGAACAATCAAGATTTTTTATTGAGATCCGCTTCACGTGCTGCACCTTATTTGTATTACATTTTACAACAAGTCAAAAAACGTCATTTACCGGCTGAGCTTGTTTTATTGCCTATCGTAGAAAGTGGTTATAACCCTTTTAACCGCTCTCCCGTTGGGGCTGTTGGTATTTGGCAATTAATGCCAGGTACGGCTAGCGGACTCGGTGTGAAACGTAATGCTTGGTATGATGGCAGGCGCGATGTGATCGCATCGACTCGTGCAGCACTTAACTATCTTGGTTACTTGCAAAGTTTTTTTGAAGGAAATTGGTTGCTTGCCATGGCGGCTTATAATACCGGTGAAGGTAATGTATTAGCCGCGATTAAACGTAATATCAGAGATGGTTTAGATACGGGTTTTTGGTCCTTGCCAGTTGCACAGGAAACTCGCGATTATGTTCCCAGTTTACTCGCCTTGGCTGTCATCATTAGTCACCCTCGTCAATATCCGATTTATTTTCCACCCGTGCAAAACGCACCTTATATGGCGCAAGTCGATATTGGTACACAAATTAATTTGAAGTATGCAGCGTCATTAGCGGGTATCAGTTATCATAAATTGATGCAATTAAATCCTGGTTTTAGTAAGCGCACCACGACGACAAAAGCACCTTATAAATTAGTTTTACCGATTGAAAATGTCGAACAATTCACTGAAAATTTTGCACGTTCACCGCTCAGCCAACCCTTGCAATGGCTGCACTACAAGGTTAAAACGGGTGATACGCTTGCTATGATCGCGAAAAAATTTAAAACGATTGCTGCAGATATACGCAAGTTAAATCATCTCAGTAAAAATAGCTTGCATCCAGGCATCCATCTTCTCATACCCAATACGCATGGCACTGATTTCAGTGATGACAATGACAGCATGGAAGATAGCCTTGCTGAAAATAAAAAGACAAGTCATGTTTATGCAAAAACTAAATTACTGGCTCATAATCAGAAACGAATTCGAGATACGACTACTTTGATGCAAGCTTCTCATAAATATGCATTGCAAGCGGGCGATACCATTTACATGGTGAGAAAAAATGACACGATTGAGAAAATTGCACATCGTTTTCATAGTACGAGTGAAACAATACGCTTGGCTAATCGACTCAATACTCATTCGATTAAACCTGGCGTGCAAATTATTATTCCGACACATCGCATGATAGCGACGCAAGAAGTTGCGAAAATTGCACCGGGTGATACCATTTATATGGTGCGCCGCGGTGATACTATTGAAAAAATCGCACGTAAGTTCCATACTTCGACATCGTCTATACGAATCACTAACCTGGTAGATAATGAAAGTCTATCAGAAGGTGACAAACTTATCATACCGACGCATCTGCGCGCTTGATAATTCCACAAATAAAAGGAGATATACATGGTCGTTAAGAAAAAAATGCTCGTTGGTTTATTTGCACTTGGGATGACAGTTGCTAGCTCTCTCACTTATGCAGAAGTGGCTACACCCGTTGGTCCCCCTTTGACAATCGTGAACAATACAAGTCAAGATTCAACGACAAAAACTAATAGTATTAGATTATGTTCATCCGTTGTTTTAGGTGCGGCTGGAGTTACACATCATAATTCAACTAATGTGGTCAGCGGAGAAAATGTGAAGAGAGCTTGCTATTTCTATCCCGCAGATTGTATCGCAAGTATTTACATGACAAGTGATTGCACCGGCTCTATCATTGCCAAAGTGACTTTTGATACTCTAAAGGGTATTAAAACAATCGCGGTAAGTGATCCGGCTTATAGTTTAAGTGGTAGTGGTTTTAGCATTACGATTGATGGCGGTCCAAAGTTGGCTAAAAATTAAAGCTGCTTTTATGCTAGGGTGGATTAGGCGTTTTTTGCCCTAATCCACCATTTTCATTAACTCATTTTCGGTGGATTAGGGCAAAAAACGCCTAATCCACCCTACTAAAGTGTTTTCCGGTTGGCGATAATCAGGCGATCCACTGCTGATGCCAATTCTCCCGGGTCGTCATATATGTATGGATAGCGCTGCAATGAACGGTTATAAGCACCGTGTTTTGTAATTTCAGCAACTTGTTCTTTTGTTAACTGGCAGAGTTGATCGATATCAATATGCCTATTAACAATTCCAATATAAATATTGTGATGCCCTAATGCCTTAATGATCCATGGTTTCGTATTTTGTAACTCAATTAATTGATCAAGTGTTGTATGAGCTCCAAGAATATAAGCATATACTTTGTCTTTCCCCAACTTTTCATTCAGTTCAATTGGGATAATGAGTTTTGTTGCTCGTTTAGCGTCAAACAAGACTAAGGGACATAAATACGATAGATAGGGTTTCTCCTTTATGTCCTTAATCATGTTGGGCATCTTAATTTTTAACCCTTCTATAAATTGATTTTTATTTGCCGATAATGCAGCAGTCATCTGGATCCATTGTTCTGAGTGATACACGCATCTCCGAGTATGATATTGTAATTCAACATCCATATTGGCCCTATCAATAGAATCTATTTCTTCTCTTTTAAATATATCTTCAGTGCTGCGAGCATGTAATAGAGCATCATTCACGCCATGCCCCAACTGATAATTGGGTTTACGAAAAGCATCGCCGACGAGCAAAAAAACGGTCTCACCTTCTCGAATCGCCGCTGTATTTGCCTGAACAAGCTCTGTTTCGAAGGCAACGAGTTTTATATTATCTTTTTGCGATCCATGTTTAGTGCTTTTTTTAACAATGGAAATTTTTAATTCATCATTTTCAATTTTATGTTCCTCGAAAAATGCCTCAATTATTTTTTTTGCGAAAATAAGAGCTTCAGTCTCAGATTTTTCATCATGCGACCTGATTAACTGATAAAGTGCTTCTGGCAACTCACTAACAAAATTACATTTGACGGATTTTTCATCAGATTTACTAAAGCTCATCATATCGAGGGACAGATAACACAAATAGTCTGCGGACTGCATTTCATGGACAACGGTTTTTATGCCAATCTGGTGTCCTTCTTCAGGTAGTTTAAGTGCATCACCATCTTCTCTTTCAATCAGTACATAAAAGCTGCCATGATAGGGATGCGCTGGCGAGGCAATCGACTCGTAAATTATCTTGTTACTTTCTGTTGATTGATTAAATAAATTGGCTGCGTGGTGCGATACGCCATCTGCTCCAATAAGAAAACGATATTTGATTTGCGTTTCACCAATAGTAGCTATTCCATTTCCACTATCAATGGAATCAATCATTGCGTTATAGATGAAGTTAATCAGTCCATTTTTTTCATTTAGCTCATCCAGCCTTCGCTTGATATATCTTTCAATATCCTTAATGGCAATAGTTACTTTATGAGTCAATTCATGCAGAAATTTTTCTTCAACTTGATCGATGATGGAATCAGCAGTTAGCATGCCTATTAAATATTCTCTTGTGGTTCTATCAAGAAACACACGCTGCACCCTGACGTAATCATCTTCACGATTGGCAACCATCAATATGGACTTACCTTGCCGCATAGCCTCCCAGGCAGTAGCCAATGCACCTGGTCCATTACCTGAAATTAAGACATCGACATGAGTTCTCACATTCATTTTTGACTCTCTCGTTTTGTTTTATGGGTTAATTAAAGTATAGCATTTTTTTTATTTATTCTAACGGTATGAAGAATAAGGACTTTGCATAAACCCTTAGAGACGGCGAAGCTGTCATGCCAGCCGCACGCTCTTTGTGCGAGGTGGCATCCAGTTCAGATATTTTTCAAAATAAATTCCTGGATGCCACCTCGCACAAAGAGCGTGCGGCTGGCATGACAGCTTCGCCGTCTCGAAGGGTTTACGCGATGAAATTATACTACATATTCCACGTCACTTGCGCACCCAACACATCCGCACCACCTGTAACATGGCCTGGTGTTGAAACAACTTGTGCGCCCAAGGCTAAGGGCGGCGGATTAACATGAGCTTTCTGCATAAAGAAATGCGACCAGCCCAAATCAAGGCCAATTGCTTTTGTCGCTTGATAATGTCCGCCTAAGGCAATCACATAGCGATTATTATCGGGAAGCAATACATTGCGATAAGTATTACTAATTGGCGTTTCATCATAGCCCACACCAAAGCGCAAACTAATTTTATCGGTTGCAAAATAATTTGCACCCAGGGAAAAATTCCAGGTATTACGATAATATTGCGGAGATACAACTTGAATCGTGGTGCTAGGCGTAGGGCCTGGAAATACAGCGCCTGCAAAATCATTAAAAACTAATTGCCTTAGTACATTCCATTGTGTGTAGACAATAGTGCCCATGACAGCAAGTCGAGGGCAGGCTAAATGATAGAAACTCACTGCGGTATAAGCAGGCAAGGTCATTTTAATTGTGGAATAATTAGCAATAATGGGATTGCCATCATTTAAAAAGTCAGCAAGATCGCCAACGAATTTACTATTACCACTTAAATGATGTACTACTTGTGAGTGATAACTAATACCCACGCGCGTCGTTGGCGTAAACTGATAGAGCCAACCAAGATGATAACCATAGGCTGTATCATTTATTTTATTCGTGCCAGTCGCATTTAATAAGCCGTCCAGTGTTCCATATTGATCAAATTCAGCAAACATTCTTTGAATATCAAAACCGACACCAACAGAACCACGGGGTGTTAATTGAATTGCAAAGGAAGGACTTATGTCGATAACATTTGCCGAAGTCAGCGTTGCGACATAGCGTAATGCTGTACCTGCACCATAATTTGTTTTTAATCCAAAGGGAACATCAACACTGAAGCCAAAAACCACGCGATCAGATAAAGGTGCCACATAATGTATCGCGGGGATAAAACTAAAATTACCGCCTTGCGATGATGTTGGGATAGATAGATCAGGATCGATGGTATTGACGATGACATTGCCATTGAATTTAAAATCTGTCATCACGCCAACACCGGCTACCACTAATTGCTGATCTTTAATTAAGGTCATGCCAGCAGGATTATAAAATGCCGTACTTGCATCATTAGCCCAGGCTGCATAGCCTGCGTGATAAAGACCAATACTTGCCGCATCCTGCTCCCATAATTGAAAGGATGATGCTAAGGCATAGCTTGAAACACTCATTAAATTTGCCGCGCTTAAAGCGATTAATAAGCGGCGTTTTGTAAAACATTTCATTTAACCTCTCCTTCGAAATTTTTAGATGTTGATATTAACTTGTGGAGTCCGTTGTTATAGAAGTGTTCGTCGTTGTGGAGATGTTCGTCGTTGCGAAAGTGTTCGTCGTAAAAAGCACTCCTCGCAACGACGAACGCTTCTATAACGACGGACTCCTCGCAACAACGAACGCCCCCTCTCAAACCGCTACCTCATCCCACACATGTTCTTCAGATTGCTCTCCACGCGCCTGCTGCTGTTGCACAAATTGCTGGTATAACTCATGTATCCCTTGAGACTTGGCATAATGAATAGGACCACCGCGGAAAGGCGCGAAACCTGTACCAAAAATCATGCCAGCATCTAATAAATCACCATCGGCAACAACGCCTTCACGCAAACAAGCAAAGGCTTCATTCAACATACGCAAGACCAAACGATTAGAAATCTGATCTAGGGGCTGGTCATAACTGCCCTCTTCCGGCTTAATTTGCTTGCCGCGTTTATCATACTGATAAAAACCAGCGCCCGTTTTTCGGCCTAATTTACGCTGATCTACTAAATCAAGCAATCGCTGCGGCACCGGCGTATGAAAATATTGTCCCAAGTATTTTGCAACAGACAAACACACATCTAAACCCACTGTATCTGCCAAAGTAATGGGCCCCATCGGCATGCCAAATTGCACCATGGCCTTATCAATCACCGTCATGGGAACACCTTCTTTCAATAATTCCATACTTTCTAGCAAATAAGGCATTAAAATTCGATTGACTAAAAAGCCTGGACTACTTTTAACAGGCAAGGGCAAACGATCAATTTTACGGACAAAACTAATAGCCTTATCAATAATCGCTTGATTGGCACATTCACTTTTCACAATTTCTACCAATTGCATTTTTGCAACAGGATTAAAATAATGAATACCGACCAAGCGTTCTGGTCTTTGTAATACCGTATTAATTTCATCTAAGGGAATACTTGAAGTATTAGTCGCTAAAATGGCGTCAGGTTTTGCCTTTGCTTCAATCATTTTAAAAGTGGCTTGTTTGACAGCTAAATCTTCAATCACCGCTTCAATAATCACATCTGCCTTGGCAATACCATTTCCTTTAATATCAGGAATTAATCTATCCATGGCTTGCTGAACGAGATTATTTTCCTTTAATTTTTCCTTAAATAAGGCATAAGCACGTTTAATTGCAGGTGCAATGAAGCGCGGTTCTAAGTCTTGCAAGGTGACCGTTAATCCCTGCAATGCACACCAAGCCGCAATATCGCCGCCCATGGTACCCGCTCCTATCACATGCACATGCTGAGGTGCATAAGAAACTTCACGCGCCAAGCCTTTTAATCGATCTTGTAAAAAGAAAACGCGAACTAGATTATGACAAGTTTCACTAAAAAATAATTTACCGCAACTTCGTGCTTCACGAATATAAGGTTCTTCACCTTCTACACCCACTAACTCCCAATTATCTAAGGCATGATAAGGTGCGGGATAATGTAAGGGATTTGCTTTTTTCTCTAACTGTTTGCGAATATAGGAGCCAAGTATTTGCCGCATGATTTTATAATTCGAAAATGTTTGCAGCATGCTAGCTCGATGCACAGGCGGTGTATGTAAAACATAATATTTAGCTGCATGTACCAATTGACGTTGGGGTACTGCCGCATCGGCAATACCTAATTTAGCCGCTACTTTGCCGCTCACCGTATGGCCAGATAAAACTAAATTTAATCCTTGCTGCGCACCGATTAATTTCGGTAATCGAACAGTGCCACCCCATCCTGGATGAATCCCCAATTTAACTTCAGGCAAACCCAGGCGAGTTTTCGCACTTTCTTCCGCCACACGATAGCGGCAAGGTAATACTAATTCCAAACCACCACCCAAGCAAAATCCATCTATCATGGCAACCGTCGGTATTTTCAAGGCTTCAAATTTAGCTAAAATTTGCTGACCGCGCCGTAACAATGAAGTCGAATCATCAATATCTTTAAAGCAGTTAAACTGAGCAATATCAGCGCCTGCAATAAAACCACTTTTTTTAGCCGAGGCTAAAATCACGCCCTTGTGAATCGTATCTGTCGCAAGTTGATCGACGATAGCAGAAAATTCTTCCATCACAGCTCGATCTATTGTATTCACAGACGTATTTTGTTTATCAAAATACAGCCATAGAATATTGTCATTATCTGTTTCTAAGCGCCAGTGTTGATAGCTTTGATGTTTATTTAGATGTTTATCTATTTGGGTCATTGTCATCTTACACCTCGGAAACATTTTCAATTAACATTGCACCACCTTGACCGCCGCCTATGCAAATAGTAGCGATACCTTTTTTTACATTATTACGTCTTAATACTTCTGCAAGATGCAATACAATACGCGCGCCGCTTGCACCCACAGGATGACCGAGGGCAATAGCACCACCATCGACGTTTACTTTGCTGCGATCAATTTTACCTAGCGCACGATCACTACCTAAATTTCTTTTGCAATAGTCATCACTTTCCCAAGCAGCAAGGCAACCTAATACTTGTGCGGCAAAGGCTTCATTGATTTCCCAATAATCAATATCATCCATTTGCAATTGCTGGCGTTTTAATAAGGCATGTGTTGCGTAAACGGGACCCAAGCCCATTTCACTGGGATCAACGCCTGACCAATGCACATCAGTGATACGTGCCAAGACAGGTAAATTATATTTTTTTACTGCATCTTTACTTGCAAGCAAGAGTAAGGCTGCGCCATCAGAAACTTGCGAGCTATTACCCGCTGTCACACTACCAAACTTTCGATCAAAAAAAGGCTTTAAACTCGCTAGTTTTTCCATGCTGCTATCTCGGCGCACGCCTTCATCCGCTGTGATAAAATCACCTGTGGTCGCAAATAAATTTGATATTTCTGCAAAATGATTTTCATCTTGTCCAGCCATCGCAAATTGATGACTTTCTAAGGAAAATTGATCCATTTGTTCTCGTGTAATATTAAATCGATAAGCAATATTTTCTGCTGTTTGTCCCATGGATAAATTGACGATGGGATCAGTCAAACCTCGTAATAAGGCAATCACAGGTTTTAAATAAGCGGGTCGAAATTGCGAAATAATTTTCAATTTATCTTGCCAAGTTTTGGCACTCATCATGCTGCCAGCCCAATTCACATAATGATTACTAAATAAAAGTGGCGCACGGCTCATCGCTTCAGTACCTCCCGCTAACACTAAATCATGCCTGCCTGAGGCAATATCTTTGGCTGCGCTATCTAAGGCTTGCATGCCTGAAGCGCAATTACGCTGCACTGTCCATGCTGGCATGGCCTTACCGCAGCCTAAACGTAATGCAACAATACGACCAATATTAGCTTCATCGACACTTGGCATCACGCAGCCAATGACAACTTCATTTAATTCAGATGGCGCAAAAGAATGCCGCCCTAATAATTCCTTGCCCGCACTCACAGCAAGATCTGAAGCTGAAAATAAACCAGGTTTGGATTTTGCTTTTAAAAAAGCTGTACGTGACCCATCGACAATATAAACATCACGTGTAAAAGTCGGATTGACTAGCATATTGCTTATCCTTCTATCATTAACTGCTAAGTTATCACGGTATTTAGATCAAATGAAAATTCATTCACTTTAATAATTTCATTACGCAATTGTTCGAAATCAATTAATAAATTAGCTTCTTCAGTTGTAATCATATCAATTTGCTTGGCTGCTTGAACACGTCGGCTAAAATCATACCAATGCGGGAAGGCTTTTTCCTTAGATATATTTTGCAATTTTTTCCAGATGGGTTCCATCGTTGGAATTTGGCTTAAAGCCGTATCAAGACGATAACTTATATCATTTTCATTTTTACTGACAAAGCAATGACGCGTGAGGCGATCACGCAATGCTGATGATGTTAGCATGTCACTCACAATGGCGTGATTGGTTCGATCTTTAGGCGCATGATAAGCCTTGCCAAAGGGAAAAATAATGAAATGTAATAAACGCCCCAGCCAGCGTAGAGGGAAATTTTCTGCTAATTCATCACAGGCCAATTGAATACGATAAAGACAATGCTGCAGTGACCACGATACATAATTAAGATCTGATGTTGGTTGCTGATGATCGTTATAATATTTTAATACTGTTGATGCCACATACAATTGACTCATGATATCACCCAAACGCGCTGAAATTCTTTCACGGCGTTTCAGGCTGCCGCCTAGAATCATCAAGCTTGTATCTGCCAATAAAGCCAGGGCTGCACTCATGCGGCTTAATTGACGTTGATATTTTTTAATATGCTTATTTTTAATTGTCTTGGTAAAAATAAAGTGACCCGCTGTTAAACCATAAGCAAAATTGCGTAATAAATTACTCGTAAAAAATCCAATATGTGACATGAGAACACGATCCAGTTCGGGTACATTTTCATTTGCAGCCGTAATTAATTCAACTTCTTTCAATAAATAGGGATGACAGCGAATGGCGCCCTGTCCAAAAATAATAAGATTACGGGTTAAAATATTCGCGCCTTCCACGGTGATACTAATGGGAATGGCATAATAAGTATTGGCAAGAAAATTACGCGGGCCGACTTGAATCATATGCCCTGCATGGATATCCATGGCTGCAGAAACTGATCGTCTGCACATTTCAGTCATATGAAATTTTGCGATAGCCGAGACAATCGAGGGATTAATTTTTTGATCGATGGCGCCTGCTGTCATCATTCTGCAAGCGTCTAACATGTAGGTGCAACCGGCAATTTCACCCAAGGCTTCTTCAACACCTTCAAAAGAAGCAATTGAAGCATTAAATTGACGCCGCACTTTTGCATAAGCGCCCGTTAAGCGATAAGCAAGCTTGCTTGATCCTGTTGATAAGGCGGGTAGGGAAATAGAACGGCCGATAGAGAGACATTCCATCAGCATACGCCAGCCTTGACCAATCATATCAGTGCCGCCAATAATCCAATCGAGTGGAATAAACACATCATGGCCGCGAGTAGGGCCATTCATAAAGGCGAGATTCATGGGGAAATGTCGATGACCAATTTCAACACCGGGATGTGAAGTAGGAATTAAGCATAGACTAATGCCTAAGTCTTGTTTAGCACCCAATAATTTTTCTGGATCATATAAGCGAAAAGCTAAACCCAAGACAGTTGCTACTGGCGCTAAAGTGATATAGCGCTTGTCCCAACTGAGGCGAATGCCCACGACTTCTTTGCCTTCATACTTATCACGGCAGACAATGCCTGTGTCTGTAATTGCGCCAGCATCACTGCCAGCATCAGGCCCCGTTAGTGCAAAACAAGGCACTTCTCTTCCATTGGCTAAGCGCGGCAAATAATAATTTTTCTGTTCTTCTGTACCATAATGCAATAATAATTCACCGGGCCCCAAGGAATTGGGCACCATGGTGGTCACTGCCGTACTCACACTGCGGGTTGCAAGTTTGGTAATCACGGTTGAATGCGCTAGTGCAGAAAAACCGAGACCGCCATATTGCTTAGGAATGACCATACCAAAAAATTTTTCTTGCTTGAGATAGGACCAAACTGTCTCGGGTAAATCGCGATGATCAAAAACTATTTCCCAATCGTTTAGCATGGCACAGAGATGTTCGGTTTGATTAGCTAAAAAATTCTCTTCCTCAGTTGATAGCGTGGGACGTGGAATGTTAAACAGGTTTTTCCAGCGAGGTCGACCACAAAATAATTCCTTTTCCCACCAGGTATCGCCCGCCTCGATGGCAGCGCGCTCTGTTGAACTAATAGAAGGAATTTGCTTGCGTAGATAATTTAAGGCAGGACGTGTGATGTGACGCTGTCTAAGTGCGGATAAATTAGCAAAAACAGCAGCTGCAAGATAAATGAGCCAAAAAAATATTAGCAAGCCAGCACCTAGGGCGCCCAATAGGGTCGCTGCTATCAAGGCAGCGCCTATTACTATCGTCCATAATATAATCGGAAATTGAAAAAAAGCAGCTGTAAAAACCAATCCTAATAAAACTAGCGTACTAATAACATGCATCATATCCATACCGTCATGATTCCTTTGCTCTAGCAAGTAGCGCAGAAGTATATCGAGATCAGGGGGAGAAACTCAACCTAATTATTTTTGTGGATGCCAGCTAAAAGCACGCTGGCATGACAGGTTTAATTATTTGTAAACTTCATCGGTACATGCAGCACTCTATTAGCTAGAATATTGCCGTTGATATCATAAGCCTTGTAGCGATCATCAACCGGCTTAAACAATGCTCTGACATGACTAAAAAATCTCTTATGCGGCGGCGCTTTGGCAGAATAAGAACCGCCCTCTCCTGCAGCACCTCGCCATACGAGTCCCCTTTCATTTTCCCCGCCAACGACCAATCCTAAACGACATATTTTATAAATTTCATCTAAAACATATTCAGCTAATTTGCGAGGTATTTCTATTTGGTTAAGATCAATCATGATCATGTCATTTTGCACGAGAGGAGCAATAAATTTATCAAATGAAGATAGGGGAATAACCCAAGAATTGAGACTTAAGGGTTTATAAACATAGACGGGACAGTCTTTTTCTGTGGTTTTCCATCTTATCTTGATCGGTTTATCTGTTGCTTTCTCTGTTGAACTTGCTTGCTGGATATTTTGCCTCACTCTTTTTCTCTTAATCCGAATAATTTCTTGCATTTCAGGTGAAGACATAAAGTCATTATATTGCTCTTGCTCTTTTGAACCAGATTGCGGTGGCTGTTTTGGTTTTGATGTAAAAAAGCCAGGATTATTATTTGCTTGAGGACTCACTAAGGCCTTGGTAGAAATGAGTGAACTCAAAAATACATCGGTAATATATTCTTTACTGAGATCAGAATTTTCAATGCCATGTTTTTTTATCCACCTTTGGCCACCTTTAGATTTGATGGCCTGATACATAGTACAACTCAGTACAAATAAACCGCTTATCATGCCAGTGATGACGGCATCCGGTAATTGTAATAAAGCGCCAAGGAACCAAACTGCGAGTGAGCCTAGAGCAAATGCTATCATGGAAAAGGCTTTCCACGTTGAATAGCGCTCAAATGAATTTGCATACAAGTATTTATGTAAATCACTTGTATAGGCATTATTATTTAGCCTATTAAGTAATTCTAATTTACGCCCATGTATGTCTTTGAGTAATCCTAATTTCTCTTTTTCAACTATCGCAGGTTTAATAATCTCTAAACTTGAGCGCACATTTAAATTCCATTCTTTTAAGACAGGGAAAATACGTGTGTTGCTTAAAAAGCCTTGATGCTCAGTCGTTTCAACCTCCAACCATTTTTTCATAAGTGCATCGATTAGGATGTCGTTCTCATGCGGAGAAGAAAATTTTCTACATAAGTGATTAATCAAGGGTTCTAAATCTATTTCAAGTAATTGAAGCGGAAGCTTTTTATTAATACTAGATCTGACTAACTCATTCATATCCTTTAACAACAATTTCCGGCGTATTTGCAAGATATGATCTGTATTTTCCATACGCCATGTCGTCATAAGAAAACCACGGATAATATCGACCACATCATTTAGAAATTCATCCCCTTTGAATAAATCTAATATATGATTTTCAATGGATTCATTGAGTGTTTTAGGCGTTGAGATATTACCGCGCTGGTATTTCAATTGTCTCGTTTTCATGTGTTGAGGTCTCTTACATTATTTATAATATTAGCTCACCTGTGGTCATTATACAGATGTTTGTCGTTGCGAAAGCGTCCGTAGAAAAATTTCAACATAGGATGAAATTTGAGCTTGATCTTGAATTCGACCCTTCATTTGCCACTGCCCCGTCCATTTTATATTTGTGCAAATGTTACACTTAATTGGCATAATTTTGCAATATATATTATCTCTCAAAACACTTGACGTTTGCTAAGTGCTTGAAATGTTTCTTTGAGATATCTGATGTGTCTTTTAAGTTAGCGGGAACCGCTGCCCTCTATCCACAGATTCTGTGGATAAGTCTGTTAATAAGCTCTCGAAAACTGGATTGAAATACGTTAGATGAAGGCTCGAGGCAATAAGAACATATATTAGACATAAGTAAATACTATCATTATTTCAATTGCTTGCAATAATAAAACCTTTATAAGCGCTTGATTTTGCATTTCTGTATGCGAATGAAACAGCATTCAAGCAATTTGTGAACAACCGTCAGTATTTTATCTGGCTTTCATATTTCTGGGGATAATTATTTGTCTTTTTTGCACTCAGATTTCTGGTGTATAACTTACAATAACTTTGCTATCTCATTGTTCATTGGGCAATTTCACGGCCATAAAATTGCGTTAAGTCTGCTAACAATATTGGCGCGCGTGCTTGCTTAGCTAGGCTCGAATGTAAATCATTTGTCCACAATCCACTGTTTAAATTGATTAAAATGGGCATGCGAGACTGTTTATTTTGCGGATAGAGGGCAAGCATCCACTCCCCTTTGATCACGGCGAATTGCTTACTGCGAATAATCATCTCGCCCATCCCAGGCTTGACCGTTAAGCGCGTGCTCACTGGATCAATATGAAATAATTGCACACCTTCAAGTACGACTTTACGAACTTCTGGGTAAACAGTACGAATTGCCTCCGGCGTAAAATCACTTTCAAGAAAGATGGGCTGAGATGAGATAGTCTTATTTTGTCTACCATTAATTATTTTTGTTAAAGAATCGCTTGAATTGTTCAAGCCCAGCAGATCTAAAATTGTGGGCTTGATTGCCAGCAAGGTCACAATTCCGCTTATTACGCCAGACTTGCTAGAACCCATACCATATAGCCTAAATGCCAATAAGCTATGATACTGGGGCAATCCTAACACATCAGTACCGTGTCCTGCTGACTCATCCAAGGTCTCTCCATCCAAACTGGGCGGATAAAATTGTGGGATGGCACGATGGGGCGCAAATAATTCTTTTTCAGTAATTCTATCACCTGGCAATTCTAAAGCTTCACCATGATCAGATAATAAAACAACAATAGCATGATCTAATAAATGATTTGCCTTTAACATGACAAACAAATCATTTAATTGCTGATCAACTCGTTGAATGCTTGCCTGGTAGCGCTGAAGTACGGTGGGCGCTTTGTTCGCAGCTAAGCTTGACCACAAATAGGGATAATGTGACAGACAAAAATGTACCGTTAAAAAAAGCGGCTTGGTCCCTGCTTCACTGATGGCAGGACTTAATCGTTGTAAAAAACTATTGGGTTCATAGGCAAAAAAAACGGCTCGGTTGGCGTAACTATAGGGAAATAACCATTGCCCAAGCCTGCTATTGATGAGCAAGTTGGACAAGGGAAAATCATTAAAAGTGCCAATTAAAAAATCATTTAATCCCATAGGCGGCGCGATAATACGATCAAAACCTAGTGTGCCATCAATATTGCTAAAACGTGTTTCATCAGTGGCATACATAGTTTCATAACCATGGCGTTTTAATATCGCTGGCAAACTATCATCAAGTGATAATTGTGTTTGTGAAGCCAAATTATAACGGATGCCATTTTGTTTGGGATACTTGCCCGTCAAAATACTGATCCATGAAGGAAAAGTTCGCGCCAAAGGCGTGAGTGCCTCACTAAATACGACCGATTGCTGTAAAAATCCATCGAAAAAAGGCGTAGCTTGATCGCGGCCAAAAAAACTCAAGAAATCAGGACGCAAAGAATCGACGCCAACGATAATCACATTGGGTTGTGATGAATGTCTAAAAGAAGTTGCGATGGGTTTATTAAAATAATAAATACTCGCAATAACAGCACAGCCAGCAAACAAAAATAATTTTCGTTGATGGCGCATCCAAGTAAATAATGCAATGAAAATAACCAAGCCATATAAGGTCATCAACAAGAGCATCGAACTATAATTAAGGAAGGAATTAATTAAAAATAGGGAAGAAAGAGCCGCAAATTTTGAATTCGGAAAATAATATTGATTAGCTGATAAAACGGTGAGAATGCCCAGAAACCATAAACTCATTGATAAATACACTTGCCTATCAACGGAGACATTAAAACAAGTTATTAACTGCTTTGCCAGCCACCAAATCACGACACAATAAATAAAGTGAATAGCTAATTGTGCCAATATAAAAAAAATAATACCTGGTAAGATGGTAATAGGAATATCTAATTGACTGGAGACAAAACTAAAATCAGAAAGATAATCCCGATTACATTGAATAAAAAAACTTATTTCTAATAAGAAGAAAAAACTGGTCAACATGAATAAATAAAGAAAGTCATGCTGGCCAGTTTTATTAGGACGCGTGAATAATGTAGGCATGCGATTTCACTAATTCCTGTGAGGAAAAATCATCAACGGCAATTATTTTTTTGCGAGCTTCTTCTGCTTGCATGACCTTATCAAAATCTTCCATGGAAATGAAGTGCTGATCTAAGGCAGCTTGTGCGCAATCAACAAAGGTATAGCCATTAATTCTATTTTCTTTTTTAGCTGTCCTAATTAATTTATCAATCTCTTCTGCTTCAATGGTTTTCAATAAGGCATCTTGAATATCGCCCAAGACATTTTCTGGTACGGGTGTGAGATAAGCACCGGCAGCCAAACGCTCTCGTGTTTCTGTTGGAGCCATTAATAATTGTGCAATTTTACGATTAAAGCTGTCTCTGGGTTTGGTGAAGGGCTTGCCCAAAGGAAAAATAATGACTCTAAGTAAGCAGGCTAAAGGACGATTGGGAAAATTTTTAATGAATTCATCAATGCTTTCCTGCAGGGAAAATAGGCAGTGCAAACTGGCGTAACGCACTAGCGTTAAGTCATCTTGATTTTCACCTTGATCATAAAAATGTTTGAGTGTTGCTGATAATAAATATAAATAACTGATCATATCGCCCAGACGTGCAGAAATACTTTCCTTTCTTTTTAATTTGCCGCCAAATACGAGCATAGAGACATCAGTCAATAAGGCAAACACAGAACTAAAGCGAGTTGCCTGTTGAAAATAATGCTTCATCTTGCCGCTTGGTGCCTTCACGAAATGAGCATTGCTTAATCCAAGCGTCAAACTGCGAACCACATTAGAGATTGAAAAACTCATATGCTTCATGATGGCCTTATCAAAGGCAATAAGTGAAGCTTTAGGATCTTGAATGCGCGCAGCTTCCATTTCAGCTAAAACATAGGGATGACAGCGGATGAGACCTTGCCCAAATATAATCATATTACGTGTTAATATGTTTGCACCTTCAACGGTAATAGCAATGGGTGCACCTTCATAACCGCGTGCGATAAAATTTTTAGGCCCCAAACAAATTCCCTTGCCGCCTAAAATATCCATGCCATCACAGGCGACCTTTCGTCCTAATTCTGTGACATGATATTTCACGATAGCAGAAGCGACGGATGGTTTTTCACCGGCATCAATGGAACTTACTGCAAAACTGCGCGCTGCATCCATGATGTAAGTATTGACAGCTAATCGTGCCAAGGGTTCTTGCACACCTTCAAAGCGGCCAATGGGAAGATTAAATTGCCTGCGCACTTTGGTATAGGCACCCGTTGCATAAGCTAGAACCTTAGCACCACCCAAGGCATTTGCAGGTAGGGAAATAGCTCTGCCTGCAGCTAAACATTCCATCAACATCACCCATCCCTTCCCTGCTTTTTTAGGACCGCCAATAATCCATTCCAATGGAATAAAAACATTGCTGCCGTGAATGGGACCATTTTGAAAAGGTGAATTCAGAGGAAAATGCCGGCGGCCAATCGAAATACCTGGCGTTTCACGCGGAATTAAGGCGCAAGTAATACCGAGATCGACTTTGTTTCCCAATAATGCATCGGGATCATATAATTTGAATGCCAGCCCAATGACAGTAGCAACGGGTGCAAGTGTGATATAGCGCTTATCAAAAGTTAAACGTATGCCCAAGGTTTTCGTCCCTTGATATTCATCCCAGCAAATGATGCCGTGATCTGTTAAAGAGCCAGCATCTGAACCTGCTGTTGGAGAAGTCAAAGCAAAACAAGGAATTTCTTCACCTTTGGCGAGACGTGGTAAATAATAATTTCGTTGTTCTTCGGTGCCATAATGTAGTAATAATTCTGCGGGGCCTAGTGAATTAGGCACAGCAATGGTGGTTACTACGGCTATACTGCGTCCACTGACTTTCACTAAAATTTGCGAATGCGCATAAGCGGAAAATTGTTTGCCGCCATATTGCCTAGGAATAATTAAACCAAAAAATCCCTGTTCTTTTAGGAAAGCCCACATTTCTGGGGGTAAATCAAGGCGATTGTGAGTAATGTCCCAATCATCAATCATTTTACAGAGTGTTTCTACTGGCCCATCCAAAAAAGCTTGTTCTTCAGCAGATAGTTTTGGCGCAGGCATGGCAAGTAGTTTTGACCAATCAGGATTTGCGCGAAACAAATCCCCTTCCCATGTCACTGTGCCAGCAGAAATAGCTTCACGTTCTGTGCGAGACATGGCAGGCATCACGCGGCGATAGAAGTTAAGTAAGGGCTGGCTAATAAAACGATGTCGCCAAGTTGCAAGAGACAAGGGAATAAAGCAAAGAAAAAATAATAGCCAGCAAAAAAGATTTCCTATTGTGAAACCAGTAAATCGCGTTGTTAGGATTAATAGTAAAGCAATACCGATCGTCCAAATAGTCAGTGAAGCACGATGGTAGGCAAGCACAGTAAACACGGCAATAAACGCAATGATTCCTATTAGAGAAAACATAATTATTCCTTTAAGTTATTTCTATAATCTTCGAGATGGCGTAGGTGCTGGTCGCAGCAGCCCTCACCCCCTGCCCCTCTCCCCTCGCAAAAAGCGCTCCGGGAGAGGGGAGCGTCCTAAGTTATTTCGAGGAGATAATTCAGAACTCTCCCCTCTCCCGGAGCGCTTTTTGCGAGGGGAGAGGGGCAGGGGGTGAGGGCATTTTTTGCGCCGTCTCAAAAGGTATAGAAAATTTCATAAACCAACCTACTCCCCCACCGCATAAATCCCCGGCACATTCCGCAAATATTCTTCATAATCCAAACCAAAACCAAATAAATACTGATCTTCTGTGACAACACCAACATAATTAGGTTCAAATTTCACGCCGGGTTCACGCACACGTTTTTTACTTACCATTACTGCTGAGTAAATCGCTTTTGCTTCTGCTTGTTTACAATAATCCATAATAGCAGCTAATGTTAATCCGCCATCCATGATGTCGTCTACAATTAATACGGTGCGATTTTTTAAATTATGTCGCGGCTCAACCAACCAATGCAAATCACCACCACGTGTCGTGCCGCGATAACGCGTTGCATGGATGTAATCGATTTCCAAGGGAAAATGCAAGCGTGTCACCAAGTGACCCGTCGTGATCAAAGCACCTGTCATTACACAGATAATTAATGGATTCTGATCATGTAAATCATGGGTAATTTCTTTTGCCATGCGATCAAGCGCTTCATTAATATCATCGAAACTATAAAGACAGACAGCATTTTGAAGTATAGATTGAATTTTATTGGATGTTTCCATTAACATTACCCCTAGCATGTTGGATCGTCCGATTATAATGTGCTTTGTCCTTATCATCCAGTTAGTTATAGCCTAAAGTAGGTGTAAATTATGACCACTCATCATGCTGAATTAAAAACGATCCGTGATTTTATCCGTTTTGCTGCCAGTTCCTTTAATCAAGCAGAGCTTTATTACGGACATGGTACGGATAATGCCTGGGATGAAGCCGTTGCACTGGTATTACATAGCCTGCATTTACCGCATGATATTAATCCCAACGTACTCGATGCTCATTTAATTGAAACAGAACGTGTGCAATTGTGTCGTTTAATTCAGGAACGCATTGAAAAAAGAATTCCAGTGCCATATTTAACGCATGAAGCATGGTTTTCAGGCTTATCATTTTATGTAGATGAACGTGTGCTTATTCCCCGTTCACCGCTGGCTGAATTGATTGAGCGTCAATTTCAACCTTGGATAGAGCCAGAACAAGTCAATGACATTCTGGATTTGTGTACAGGCAGCGCTTGCATTGCGATTGCTTGCGCTCATGCCTTTCCCGAAGCCCAGGTTGATGCCAGTGATATTTCAAGCCAAGCTCTTGCTGTCGCTAAAATCAATGTGTTACGGCATCATATGGAAGAACAAGTTCAATTGTATTCCTCTGATCTTTTTTCACAGTTAGCGAAAAAGAAGTACGATATCATTGTGAGTAATCCTCCCTATGTCAGCACAGATGAAATGTCAGCCTTACCAGAAGAGTACAGACATGAGCCCGCGCTTGGTTTAGAGGCTGGTGTTTTTGGTTTGGATATTGTGAAGCGTATTTTGCAACAAGCTGGGGATTTTCTGCAGCCACATGGCATTCTGCTTATTGAAGTGGGTAATAGTGAATATGCCTTGGCAGAACAATTTCCGCATATTCCCTTTACTTGGTTGGAGTTTGAACGTGGGGGCGGCGGGGTGTTTTTATTGACAGCGGAACAGGTTGGTGGGGTTGTGGTGGAGTGAGGGTTTAGATAGGTGGCTTCGTTGTTATAAAAGCGTTCATCGTGATGCAGATGTTCGTCGTTGCGCAGGTGTTCGTCGTTGCTGAAGCGTTCGTCGTTGCGAGGAGTGCTTTTTTACGACGAAGCAATCCAGGCTTCGACTTTTATAAAAAAGCAACATTTGATAAAAGTCGAAGCCTGGATTGCTTTGCCGCGCTGCGCTCGCAACCGTAAAAAGCACTCCTCGCAACGACGGACGCTTCAGCAACAACAAACACCTTTGCATTACTGCAAGACCTGAATCCTCAACGCATGAAGTTGTTCCGGCATTTCCTCTGCAAATAAAGCATAAATTTGCCGATGAATCGCAACACGCGACAAGCCCTGAAAACATTGAGCTTTAATGATAACAGCAAAGTGCCTGCCGCCGCCTTGATGACCCGCATGCCCCAGATGCTGATCACTTTCATCTATCACTTCAAGAGAGCAAGGTGCAAATGCTTGTTTTAAACGTTGTTGAATATCATGTTTATGCATTATTCTTTAGACTCTGGTGTCATGTAACGTACCAAATAAAGCGCTTGCAAAAAACTCAGCAAAATTAATGCCGAGGTAATGCCATAGAATTTAAAATTAACCCAGGCATCATTACTCAAATAATAAGCTACATAGAGATTAATACTGCCAAGAATGGCAAAAAATACCGCCCAAATCGCATTTAATTGTTTCCAAACACTGAGGGGGATATCCGCCTTATCTTGCATCATATTTTCCATCAAGCGCTGCATAATTGGCTTTTGTGTGACAAATTGTGAGATCAAGACAACCAAGGAAAAAATCCAAAAAACAACTGTCGGTTTCCATTTAACAAAAATAGGATTATGAAAATATAAGGTCATGCCACCAAAAATGAGAAATACCGCTAAAGTGATTAATTGTTTGCGGTCCCATTTTTTTATCCATAAACGTGTTGCAATCACTTGTAATAAAGTGGCCGCAATACCCACAACGGTTGCTGTATAAATACCATAGAATTTAAAGGCCAGAAAAAATAAAAAGACAGGCAATATTTCATAGATGAGTTGCATAAGCTGCTTCCTGTTCTAAGATCGTAATTTTTCTCAATGGAGCAAGATAAGTATAAACAATAGGAATAACAATCAGCGAAAAAAAGGTACCCAACAATAAACCGCCTGTAATCACCAAACCAATTTGTTGACGATTTTCAGCGCCAGGCCCCATGGCAAAAGCTAAGGGCATGGCACCTAAGACCATGGCTGCCGTCGTCATTAAAATCGGTCGTATTCGCAGCATGGCAGCTTCAGTAACGGCTTCTTCAATCGATTTACCTTCTGCACGTAAACGATTAGCAAAATCAGTAATAAGAATACCATGTTTTGCAATCAAACCCACCAAGGTAATTAATCCAATATTACTATAAATATTTAGACTGCCGCCAAATAATTTTAATGACAGCATGGCTCCTACCATGGCAAATGGCACGGTAAACATAATGATGAAGGGATCGATAAAACTTTCAAATTGCGCTACTAAGACTAAATAAATAAATACTAAAGCTAAAAAGAAAGTGAAGGCCGTTTTACCATTTGAATCAAGAAAACTTTTGGCCTCACCGGTCAATTCATATTTGACACCATCAGGCAAATAATTTTTTGCAGCCGTTTGCAAGGCATGCACAGCATCAGCTAATTTAAAATTGGGTGCCAGCATGACATTGATGGTATCACTGCGTAAGCGGCTATAATGTTGAAAAATTTCCGGTGTTGTTGTTTCTTGTATGCTCACAAAATTAGAGAGGGAAACCATTTCACCTGCCGCATTACGTACATATAATTGTGAAAAAATATTAGGATTGGCGCGCGCTTCATCACTCATTTGCACAATGATATTAGATTCATCCACTTTTCCAATTGTCTTTCCTGCAAGCAAGGTCGATAGTGTATCCGTAATAGTTGGCAATGATACCCGTAAATCTGCCGCCCTATTCCGATCAATTTGCAATTCAAATTGCTCACTATCCCATTTTAATTTATTATCTGCATGGATAAAACCGGGATTTTGTTTTAAGACATCTAGCATATTGGCACTAATTTGCTGTAATTGCCGATAATCACTCGATGTCATCATCACCAAACCAACATTATCCCCTTCATCATTACCAGCAACCTGTGCCAATGGCGGCGGTGGTGTAAAGACATAGACACGTACCCCCGTTAATTCATTTACCTGCTGCGATAGTAATGCGATGAGTTCAGCCGTAGATCGCCTACGTTCATTTTTTGGTTTTAATAATAATATTTGAAATGAATGTGAGGCCGACATTCCGCCCATGCTGAGATAGGAATTTACTTCTGGAATGCGGTCATACATGGCTTCCAATTGTCGCACATAGCGATCTGTATATTGATAACTCGCACTATGCGGTGCAGAGACTGACACCATAATCACATTCATATCTTCCATTGGCGCTAATTCAGATGGCAGGAATTTATAAATTCCAAAGCCAAGAATACCAATCGCTAATAAACCCATGGCCACCCATTTTCTTTTTCTTAATAGATGACGCAAAAACTGTTGGTAGTAATGTTGTAATTTTGCTAATCGTTCTGTCAACCATAGTTGATAGCGGCTTTCTTCTTTGGCTGGTTTTAATATCCTTGCGCACATCATCGGCGACAAGGTCAGTGCAACAATACCTGAAATCATGACTGCACCTGCCAAGGTGAAGGTAAATTCTCTAAATAAAACACCTAATAAACCTGGCGTAAAAGCAATCGGCGTATAGACAGCAGCTAAGGTGAGGGTCATTGCGATCACAGGAAAAACAATTTCGCGGCTGCCTTTTAATGCAGCAGCAAAAGGAGATAAACCTTCTTCCATGTGTCTGCTAATATTTTCTAGCATGACAATCGCATCATCGACAACCAGACCAATGGCCAAGACAAAGGCCATCAAGGTAATTGTATTAATACTAAATCCACAAAAATACAGAATAGCAAAAGAACTCATCACACAGACAGGAATGGTAATGATAGGAATGAGCGTCGCACGAAATCGTCCTAAGAAGGCAAAGATCACTAGCCATACAAAAATAACGGCTTCAATAAATGATTCAAAAACACTGTGAATTGAAGCACGAATATAATCTGATTGGTTATATATCACATTGGCATCCATGCCCGCGGGCAGGGTTCGTTTTATTTCAGCCAATACTTTTTGCACTTGTTCAGCAACCGCTAAGGGATTGGCAGTCGATTGCGGAACAATGCCCAAGGCGATGCCGGATTTACCGCTCACACGAAAGATGGAATCTTCATCTTCTGCACCTAAACTGGCATGACCAATATCTCTCAAGCGTAAAACTTGATTTTGATTATCGCGGATAATAATATCGCTAAATTCCTGCGGTGTTTTTAAGGTTGTATTAGCAATGACACTATAAAAACGATCTTTACCGCGAATTTGTCCGCTAGGCACTGACACACTATTATCTTTTAATAAGTTTGTTACTTCAGGCACGGTAACATTAGCTGCTGCCATTTTGTCTGCATCTAACCAAATACGAATAGCTGAAGTACGTTTCCCAAATATTTCTACACTGCCTACACCATCAATCGTTTCAAAGGATGGCTCTACATATCGTTCGATGTAGTCACTTAGCTCGCGTTGATTACGATGTGCATCATAAATTGAAATATACATGATAGCATCACCATTGGGATCCGCTTTCATGACAATCGGACTCTCTACATCTTTTGGTAATCCCGCTCTGATACGTTCAAGGCTACTTCGCACATCTTCAACAGCCGCGTCCATATTACGGCCTAGGGCAAAATTGATAGAGATATTACTTTCACCTTGTTTACTTCTCGAAGTGAGAGTTTCCACGCCATTTATACTTGAGAGAGCATCTTCAATCACTTTAGTGATATCATGCTCAATCATGGCTGCATTTGCGCCAGGATATTCTGTTCTGATAGTAATTTGCGGTTGACTGACATTGGGTATCCAGCGTATGGGCAAGTTCATGAAACCAATAGCACCAATGATAACCATCACTAAACTAATAACGATGGTAAATGCAGGACGCCTAATACAAAAACCGGGTAAATTCACGATTAAAATCTCTTTTATGTTTTAATTTTAATGATCGTACCATTTTTTACTTTTAACTGACCATCTGTAATGATGACAGCACCTGGTGATAAACCACTAAGGATTTGTACTCTTCCCTTAGTACGTTTTCCTGTTGACACTGAAACAGCAAGCGCTTTTCCATTGACGACAGTATATATTTGTTCGCCATCAAGCACAGGCACCAAGCTGCGTGCTGGCACCATCACCACACTCGATTCTGCTCCTAAGGATTGCGTCACTTCAACCAACATCCCTGCTGCTAATTGATTACTATCGTTAGGAACATCGGCATACAATGAAACTGAACGATTACTGGAATTGACTGTGGGAGAAATGAAGGCAAGCTTTCCTGAAAAAATTTTATCGGGATAAGCCGTCGATATTACTTTAACTTCCTGACCGATCTTTAATAATGATAAATATTTTTCTGGTACATTATATTCAATATGTAAGTGTTTAGTATCTGTTAGTGTAACAACACTTTGCCCCACAGTGACATAATCACCGACATGGACCTTTCTTTTACCAACAACGCCTGCAAAAGGAGCGAGTAATTTCATTTTATTGACCATGACTTCGCGTTCTTCTGCATTCGCTTTCTTTTCTTTTAATTCAGAATCTGCTTGATCAATGGCTTGTTTTGCGATCGCACCTTGCTTACCTAAAATCGTCATACGCTTATAATTATTTTTACTATAAGCAAGTTCTGCTGCAGCAAAATTATATTGAGCCTGATAAACTTTATCATCTAATTGTATGAGTAAATCACTTTTATTGACATAGGCTCCGTCTTGAAATGAAATAGCTTCAACATGGCCTGCGACTTCAGAAGTAATTTCCACACTACGCGCCACTAAATTGCCAATGGCCTTTATTTCCAATGGCAGAGAAACTTGATTCACATGAGTGACTCGCACTGCAACAGTTGGGGCTTCAGGCATACTAGTAGAGCTAAAGTATTTCTTTAAGCCCCAGGCCAGCGAAACAAGCGCTAATATAGCAATAACAATAATCATTTTTTTCTTCATAATAACCTTCAATGTAAATGGTGAGAGGATGCACCTCGATCTTGATCATCAAAGATCTTGGCCACATCGACTCGGTCAAAACTATATTCTTTATTACAAAAATCACAGGTAACAAGAATAATTTGCTTATCGGCTATTTCTTCTTCTGCTTCTTTCCGACCTAATAAGGCAATGGCATCCGCACTTTTTTTGCGTGAACAAGTGCATTGAAACATCACCGAAACAGCGGAAAATACACGAATCATTTCTTGAGGAAATAAGGCGCGTAATAATTTTTCATAATCTATATATAATAAATCATCACTCTTCAAATGATCTGCCTGCTTAGTAATAGACTCCCAATGCGGATGGATTATTTCTTCTTGAAGATCGCTTATTTTTTCTTTACTCGGAATAATTTGCAGTAATAAACCCGCAGCTTGACTATCATCAACAGCTAACCAAATTCTTGTTGCCAATTGTTCCGAATCTCTAAAATAACCTTCGACAGATTCAGCAAGTGAATTACCACGCCAGGCAACCACACCCTGATAGCGTTTGCTTGGCCCGCCATCTAGCATAATCATAAGAACACCATCATTTAATGTTCCCATTAAATCTTCATAAGATAAATCATCTTCCCATTTCACCAAACCGCGTATATGAAATTGGTTATCACATTGTGCTAGCAATAATTTAAGTTTGCCCTGTCCGCGAAATTGGATGGTAAGACGGCCATCAAACTTGATGATGGCGCTTAATAATCCTGCTACGCAAAGTGCCTCGCCTAATAAGCGGCGTATGGCTGGCGGATAATTATGCTGTTCGATGATGGTTAGAAAACTTTCTTGTAGGTGAATAAATTCACCCCGCACTAATGATTGCTCAAAAAGAAATCTACGCAGGGAATCTGGTTCTTGTTTATCTGTCATAGTGAAGTACACACGCTTATTTTTAATACACAGGGTTATTTGCACTTTATTGATGCAATTTAAACCATATCGCTTAAGAGATCAACTTATATGTGAAGGACATTATATCCTTCGAGACGGTGCAAAAAGCACCCTCACCCCCTGCCCCTCTCCCCTCGCAAAAAGCGCTCCGGGAGAGGGGAGCGTCCTAAATTTTCTCCTCGGAATAGCAAAGGACTCTCCCCTTTCCCGGAGCGCTTTTTGCGAGGGGAGAGGGGCAAGGGGTGAGGGTGCTTTTTGCGCCGTCTCGAAGGGTATATAATTAAACCCTATGAAAAAAAAACTCCCTATGACCGAGGAAGACCTACAAGCCCTTCATCAAGCCATGAAGGGAATCACGCCTTTAAATCAAAAAAATCGAAAAATCCGCCTCACCTCGCCTAGTCCTATATCACGCCCCAAACGACAGCAAGAAGATCAAGCCCTACCCTCTCTTAATGAAATGGATGATGTTGCAGTCGTGACAGCAAATACTCGACTTAACTACCATCGGCCAGGCATTTCCCATAAAATACTTCGCAAACTAAGGAAAGGCCAATATAATATAGACGCCATGCTCGATTTGCATGGCCTAACAGTAGAAAAAGCGGAAATAAAAGTTAGTCAATTTTTACAGAGATGCTTACATCAAGGATGTCGAGTGGTACTTATTGTGCATGGTAAGGGACATCATAGAATTGATCGTCAACAAGAACTACCGATACTCAAAAATAAGCTGAATCATTGGTTGCGCGGGATACGACCTGTACTAGCTTTTTGCACAGCCAGCATTTCGCATGGCAGTAGCGGCGCCTTGTATGTGTTACTTAAAAGCAGCTCGGAGGAAGATTTGCATGAATAAGAAAAACGCCATCATTATCGGTATTTCTGGTGCTTCTGCATCAGGAAAAAGTTTATTGGCTAATACGATTGTTAATGAGCTTGGCTCTGATCAGGTCGTCATTATTTCCGAAGATGCTTACTATAAAGACCATAGTAATATTCCCTTTGAAGAACGTGCCAAGATCAATTACGACCATCCTGATGCCTTTGATCACAGCCTCCTCTATGAGCATTTAATCCAATTACAGCAAGGCAAAAGCATTGAAATCCCTATTTATAATCATTCCCAACATATACGGGATAAGGCAACGCGCACCGTTGGCCAACACGCGATTATCGTTTTAGAAGGTATTTTACTTTTTGTTGAGCCTAAGTTGAGAAAGTTAATGGATATACGCATATTCATGGAAACTTCTTTGGATATCTGCCTCATCCGCCGATTAAAGCGTGACACTAAAGAAAGAGGCAGATCACTGGATTCTGTCATTAAACAATATGAAGAAACGGTACGCCCCATGTATCTGCAATTTATTGACCCTTCCAAACGCTATGCTGATTTGATTGTGCCGCGTGGTGGAGAAAATCGTATTGCTATAGATATGATTAAGGCTAAGATGCGGGAGTTGCTGGGGGATAGGTAGGATTTATGGAAAAACTCTGTCATGCCAGCCGCACGCTCTTTGTGCGAGGTGGCATCCAGGAAATAACTCGAAGAACTGGATGCCACCTCGCACAAAGAGCGTGCGGCTGGCATGACAAACCTCACTGACAGCGAGTGGCTAATATATAACTTTTTATCAAACATTCCAAACCAATTGCGCACCAAATAAATCCACGCTCGTACGGTTCTGACCAGTTACCTTAACATGCGTCACTGGCTCAGTTAATCCAATAGGAACAGTACGTACAAACACATGGCCATATAACATATCCAATGCTAGTTTACAGGTGATTTGATATCTTGCGCCAATTTGGAAGCCTAGTTTGTCGCCATCAGGAAAGTTTATATCGCGATAAGCATTTTTTGTAGGCGTTGGCTCATATTTCACACTGGCACGCAGCATCCATTCTGGATTGAATTTGAAGTGAGTACCCAGGCCCAAATCAAAGGTATTACTCATAAATTGGGGTACATAGACGACAGGCACGACGACGCCAGCAGCTTGATAGTTTTGCGCATAATAATATCTCAATGCACTCCATTGGTCATAGGCAATAGAACCCATGACAGCCCAGCAAGGTGTGATATCGTGATA
>Ga0207084_1025_pt1 | contig 42916 bp, 44 predicted proteins | sample Alteio_BWMinHeat_55_FD_153543 | JGI IMG/M metagenome (GOLD analysis project Ga0207084, IMG submission 153543) | Enriched cells from forest soil in Barre Woods Harvard Forest LTER site, Petersham, Massachusetts, United States -... | ecosystem: Environmental > Terrestrial > Soil > Temperate forest >...
TGTTAAATTATTTTCTTCAATGATTTCTTCTATTTTTGCTGAGGGTTCTTTCTTGCGTATTTTGTGTTTTTCTCTTTCCGCGCGTCTTTTTTCTTCATCCTCATTTGCTTTTTTGATTTTATCTGCTTTTACTTTTTCTTTTTCATCTGATAATTTTTTATCATCTTCTTCTTTTTGTTTTTTGGTAGCTTCTCTTTCAGCTTGTTGTTTCGCTAATTTTTTAAGATTTCTTTCTTCATCACGTTTAATTTGTTCTTGTAATACTATTTCATATCCCTCTTGCTGCTTTTTTTGTTCTTCAACTTGTTTTTTTATTTCAGCTTCATTGCGTTCAATGGTATTTTGGTGAAGATGAAGTGTAGATGATGTAATAGCAGCAGAAGTTACAGCAGCAGTTGGCTCACTCGAAATTTTTGGCATTTCAAATATTTCAGTGAAAGCACACTCAGGGCCATCTTCAAATTTAAAAGTGCGCGCTTTCCCGGAAGGAAAAACAACACTCAAGAAAGCACCATCCTCTGAAAAATTATATCGATTATTTTTTACCAAATTCAAAATAAGACGAGCGGTCTCACTTTCTTCTTGTATTTCTTCAGCATACCTTAACGCTTCATCAATATTTTGTTTAGAACGATTGGGTGCTTCATTTGCCAGCGCACCTTTAAAATAAAATGCGGCCAGTCTTGCTTTTGCTAAGATAATATTTTTTTTTGCTTTTTCTTTAGCAACATCTTGTTCGGCTGCTTTTTCAAAATATTCTATAGCGAGTTTTAGATTATTTGCCGGTTCACCCTGTCGCACAAGCGTGGTTGCGTAGTGTATTCCTAATTGCAGTTGTGCATTTGGATTATTATTAGCAGCTTTTTTATAGAATCGGATTGCTTGAGGGATATCGTTGTTGCGTTCATGGTAAGCAGCTAAATGAAAAGGATCGGTGATTGCAACAGCTTGTTTAGTGGTCTCCGCTACTATGGATAAAGAAGTTGATACATACTCACGTCTGGGGGCAATACCTTGTTCATCCATTTGCATTGCTTGATTGATAGTCTCAATAAATTTTTTTTGCTTAGCAATAAATTTATCAAGTTTCTTTGGAGCCATTGCAACTGCTGCCACTCCTGAACTTGCAGCAGTATTATTAGAAGTAGAAGCAGCGATTGCGTTCTGCTTTTTTTTGTTTTGCTTTTTCTTTTTATTGTTTGGCATAAAAAGGATTATCCACGTTTTTGAGTGGATTTATTCTACCAAAAAAAGCTTAAAATAAGCTTAAGGGCACCTCTATAAATTGCTCTTTTGCGTTATAACTTCGTTGCGCTCATTTTTAAAATGCTCATTTATTAGCGTATAAACTCCGCTTTTAAAAATTCGCGCGCCTCGTTCTAACGCAAAATAGCTAATTTCTCGAGGTGCCCTTAAGGCCGCTCTTAAAAATGACAGAACCGACAACATTAGAAACCCTCATCCCTGCCCCTTCTCCCAACGAAAAACACGTTGGTTGGGAGAAGGGGATCTACACTATAGAGATGAGGGTATTTGTATCAGCACGGTCTACGCCGCAGATCCAGAATTCAACTGCCGCGCTTCATTGACTAATGCAAGACGTACCGCTTCAAGTTTTGGCATTTTTGCACCGCGTAACACTTCGTACACTTCGCTTAATTTTAAAATATATTTTCCTTTTTTCGATTTGAAAGCAGGATTGGTTTCAGGAAGGTCTCGAATGGTACGCAACACTTTTGCAATTTCATCCCAGTTATAGGCAAACAAAATATCTTTGGGTGTGAGTTTCTTTTTAACATCGGTTGTTTCAGCTATTTTTGCAGCGGTCGTGCTATCTAAAACAGCTGCTTTATATCGCTCAGCGGACTCTAGCAAAATTCCGAGTTTTTCTTCGAGAGAACCACTCGATAGATCTTCTTCATATGGATAAAAGATTAAAGGCATAGCACCTTCCCCTTTGTGTGTCTTTGTACGTTATGTCTTACGTTATACCAGTAGTATAACTCAAAGTCCGTAAATTTTTTACTCAAAAATGATGAGATTTAATACGATTCTGATTGTTTTGATTTATCTAAACACCGGTATGTTAACGCTTCACTCAAATGGACTTCTTCTATCACATCATTGCTTTTAAAATCTGCGATCGTGCGCGCAACTTTCAACAAACGGTGGTAAACACGCGCAGAAAATTGAAATTTCTTTATCATGTGCACCATGAGTTGCTCAGCGCCTTTGGTCAGTTTGCAAAAATTTTTCACTTCATTTGCTTGTAATTGCTGATTACATTTTCCTTGTCGTTCTTCTTGAATTTTTCTAACACGCTCAATTCGCGCGCGCACTACTGCACTGCTTTCTGCTTTTTCTTTTTCAGACGTGAGTATTTCAACGGGCACACGCGCAACTTCAACATGCATATCAATTCTATCTAATAAAGGCCCTGATAATTTAGAACGATACCGTGCAATTTGTTCTGATGTGCAGCGACAATTTCCTTCTGCACTTCCCACATAACCACAAGGACAAGGATTCATTGCGCTGACAAATTGAAATTCTGCGGGAAAAACAGTTTGAATCGCTGCGCGTGAAATAGTAATCGATCCTGATTCGAGTGGTTCGCGCAATGATTCCAAACTATGACGATGAAATTCTGGTAATTCATCTAAAAATAAAACGCCGCGATGTGCGAGAGAAATTTCTCCCGGACGTGGCGGTCGCCCTCCTCCCACTAATGCAATACTTGACGCACTATGATGTGGAGATCTAAAAGGAACACATTGCCAATGCGCAGAATTAAATCCATTGAAACTAACAGAAGCAACTGATGCTACTTCTAATGCCTGCTCTTCAGAAAGTAGCGGTAAAATACCTGGCAATCGTGTTGCTAACATTGTTTTTCCTGCACCGGGCGGACCAATCAATAATAAATTATGTTTTCCTCCTGCAGAAATTTCTAATGCGCGCTTTGCATGAACTTGTCCGTGCACATCACATAAATCAGGACTATTTTCTGCGAAATAATTATTTTCTTGTCGTGTACATAATTTTAATTCACTTTCATTTCGCAAATGTGCGCACACTTCTAATAAATGATTCGCAGAAAAAACACGCGTGTCTTTCACAAGTGCTGCTTCTTCTGAATTTTCGATGGGAACAATTAATTCGCGCCCTGCTTTTTTTGCAGCTAACACCATGGGCAACACACCGTGCACAAAACGTAATTCACCGGATAACGCTAATTCACCGACAAATTCATACTGTAATAATTTTTCTTGAGGGATTTGTTCAGACGCCGCTAAAATACTTAATGCGATCGGTAAATCAAAACGTCCTCCTTCTTTGGGTAAATCAGCAGGCGCAAGATTCACTGTAATTCGTTCTGAAGGAAATTCTAATTTTGCATTCATGAGTGCACTGCGAATGCGATCTTTACTTTCTTTCACTGCGGTAGCGGGTAATCCAACGATATTAAATCCCGGCAATCCAAAGGATAAATGTGTTTCAACGGTAACAAGTGGCGCAGCAATTCCTACACGTGCGCGCGTGTAAACAATAGATAATGACATGGCATATCCTTAAATAGTAATATTTGAAAAATAAAAATTGGAAAACAACTGAAGGGACGAAAATCATATGAATAAAACAGCGGCAAAGCAATTTATTTCTTCTTTACTTTCTTCGGCAGGCATTCAAATTAATGGACGACGTCCTTCCGATATTCAAATTCATAATGAAAAATTTTATCAACGTCTTATTCACGAAGGTTCACTTGGATTGGGCGAAAGTTATATGGATGGTTGGTGGGATTGCGAACAACTCGATGAATTTTTTAATCGCGTTTTCTGCACACAATTAGATGACAAAATTACGCAAAATAAATGGATGTTAGCCTCTATTTTTTTCTCACGTTTTATTCATCGCATTACGAAAAAACGTTCTTTAGAAGTCGGCCGAAAACATTATGATCTCGGTAATGATTTATTTAAAAAGATGTTGGATAAACGCTTAAATTACACATGCGGTTATTGGCGTGATGCGAATAATTTAGATCAAGCACAATTACACAAACTCGAACTCACTTGTCAAAAATTAATGTTAAAACCCGGTATGCGTTTATTAGATATTGGTTGCGGCTGGGGTGCGCTTGCAAAATACGCTGCTGAAAATTATAACGTGAGTGTTGTCGGCGTTACCATTTCACAAGAACAAGCGGATTACGCAAGAGAAAATTGTAAACATTTACCCGTTGAAATTCGTTTTCAAGATTATCGCGATGTAAATGAAAAATTTGATCGCATTGCATCGCTCGGCATGTTTGAACATGTTGGATTTACAAATTACGACACCTTCATGCACGTCGTTGAACGCTGCTTAAATGAGTATGGTGTTTTTCTATTACACACGATTGGTAGCAATCAAACTATTTTCAAAACAGATGAATGGATTTCTAAATATATTTTTACTCACGGCGTTTTACCTTCAATTTCACAAATTGGAAAAACATCTGAAAAATTATTTATTATGGAAGATTGGCATAATTTCGGCGCAGATTACGATAAAACATTGATGGCATGGCACGCGAATTTTAATCATCACTGGAGTGAATTAAAAAACCGTTATGATGAACGTTTTTATCGCATGTGGAATTATTATTTGCTTTCTTGCGCGGGCGGATTTCGTGCGCGTGAAATGCAATTATGGCAAATTGTTTTTTCTAAATCGGGTCTAACAGGAGGCTATCAGGCACCACGTGAAGCGTTTCAAGATCGTCAGGCGTCCCAAGATTCTTCCAAAAACCTGTATAGTGCTCCCCCGTTATTGCATTTTGCTGAATAGCTGCTCTCAACAAATCGCCCAATCTAAATTTTCCAGGCTGACATCCTGCAAATAATTCTGGGCGATAAATTCCGATATTGCCAAATGTCAGCGTATTTTTTTCATGAAAAATAATTTTATTTTTTTCTAAACCAAAATCACCCTTGGGATGATAAATAGGATTATCCACCAATATTAAATGCGCTAATTGATTTGAAAGAGTCGGTAATTGTTTTAAAGGATAATCCGTCAACACATCACAACTTAATACAATAAACGGATCACTTCCTAAAAAAGGAAGTGCTTGAAAAATTCCACCGCCCGTTTCCAATGCAATTTCTTCATCGGAATAAATAATGCGAACACCGTAACGTGATCCATCGCCTAATACTTCTTTTATTTTATCCGCAAAATAACAAACATTAATGACAATTTCTTTTACGCCCATTTTTCTCAAAGAAAAAATGGGATATTCAATTAAATAATGATCAGCAACACGCAATAATGCTTTGGGTGTATTTTCTGTTAAATGTTGCATGCGTTCGCCACGGCCCGCAGCTAAAATCATTGCGCGCATTTTGAAACCTCATTTGATTTTTCAAAAAAAGAATTTAGCTGTTTTAATTCGGGATAACGTGCGCTCACTGTTAACAGATAATTTAATGTGCGTGGAATAAAATTTAAATAATTTGAATTTTGATCTCTCACGTATTTTCTTGAAAACGTTAAGAGTGTTTTCATGTGACGCTGCAATCCCATCCAATCAAACCATTTTAAAAATTCTTCTTGGCTGACATTCAGTTGAATTTTATTTTGATAATTCAGCGCGAGTGCTGTTACCATTTCATTCGGCCAATCAATATAACAATCTCGCAATAACGAAACTAAATCGTACGTAACAGGCCCAATAAATGCATCTTGAAAATCCAACACACCCACTTCATTCGAAGGCAATACCATTAAATTGGCAGAATGATAATCTCGATGCATAAAAACATAGGGTTGATCCGCAATCGAGGAAACTATTTTTTCAAAAAAAGTGGTTAGCATTTTTTCTTCGTGTGAAGATAAAACAAATTTTAAATACCGTTCCAAAAACCATTCTTTAAATAATATTAATTCTTTGAACATAAATTCTTTCGAAAAATAAGGCATTTCCCAGTGTGGAACTTCGCGACATGTTTGCAAAACCGCCAAACTTTTTAATGCGCGATCATAAAGTGAAGCGGCATTTTCTTTTGTAAGTGTTTTAAGAAATAAACTATCGCCAAAATCAGTTAATAATAAAAATCCTTTTTCAGTATCGCTTGCAATAATGTCAGGAACAGATAAACCTTTTGAACGTAATGTATTTGCAATGGCAATAAAAGGCACGCAACTGGCGCGCTCGATAGATGCATCCATCACAACAAAGGATTGATCTGCAAGCTGCAATCGATAATAACGACGAAAACTCGCATCACCTGCGAGGGGTATTAAATTTTTTACATCCTGCTGACAGGCATGTGTCAACCATTGTTGTAATTCTTTTGTCTCTGTCACTGGATTTCATTTCCTTCGTTCATGATTTTTCGATAAACTCTTTACCATTTTTCTCAGTGTCATGCCAGCCGAGCGCTTTTTGCGAGAGGTGGCATCCAGTGGCTTTTTAAAAGTCACTGGATGCCAGCTAAAAGCACGCTGGCATGACAGCTGAATATTTTTTTATTTATACCACTGGATGCCAGCTAAAAGCATGCTGGCATGACAAATAAATGACAAATTATTTAATGCCAATCACTCAAAAAATAAGTGCTTATTGTCGCGCGACACTAGTCATAATACTAGTCTGTATTGCTTCGTCTACTGCATTTGCAGGCAATTGCCTTGCACCTGGAACGAGCCCTCCTTCTCTCGCAAAAGATACGATTGCAAAAATTTTAGGCTGGGTGCAAACAGGAGAAAATCGTTGCGGAGGGTATTACCTTGAACCTGCTTTTAATTATCCAGACGATTTGTTGAAAGAAAATTTAGTGCAAATTTACAGCAATCAACCGTTTACTTTTTCACGCCGCGGGACATCTACTTTTGAAGGTAAAGTGACTGTATCACGTTATGGACAACAAATTACTGCAGATAAAGCGTATTTATATCGCGATCCCAATACAGGAAAACTCAGTGCAATTGATTTAATGGGTGACGTGCATTTACGTGAACCCAATAGCTTAATCGTTGCAAAAAAAGGCCATTTTGATATTAAAAATCGCGAGCAATCGTTGATGGATATTCTTTATCGCACCGCCATTTATCCTGATTTTATTATTCCAATCACAACACCCACAAATAAACAATTACAAAAAGACAGAAAAATTTATCAACTGTCTGCATGGGGACGTGCAGCAGAATTTTCTCAAAAGAAAGCAAAAGAATATGAGTTTTCACAAGCGTCGTACAGCACCTGTCCTCCTCTCACGAATGTATGGATGGTGAAAGCAAGTCATATCACGCTTGATAAAAATAGTGGAACAGGAACAGCTAAAAATGCGCGTTTATTAATTAAAGGATTACCGATCGTTTACACGCCTATTTTAAGTTTCCCGATTGATCATAAAAGAAAAACTGGATTTCTTTTCCCTAAATTTGGATCAAATAGTTCGGGTGCTTATTTTGAAGCACCGTTTTATTGGAACATTGCACCCAATTATGACTCTACAATAACGCCGATTTATTTAGCAAAACGTGGATTTGAAATTGATGATTTAACACGTTACATGCATCGGTACGGCGATGGCCAATTTAAAATTGGAATTTTACCGAATGATCAAGAATTCAAAAGTTTTCAAAATGCATCGAGAGAAAAATATCAATCATCAACCGATACTGTGACACAAGCCAATTTACGCACGTTATTAGATGCGAGCCCCACACGAAAATCATTTACGTGGCAAGACAATATGCGTTTTAACGAACATTGGGCGACTAGCATTGATTACAATTACGTGAGTGATGATTATTACATTAAAAATTTAAGTAATAATTTAAATGTTGCTGCGCAAAATCAATTATTACAGCAAGCAGAAATTACGTATCAAGGACAATACTGGAATTTCGCAGGCCGTTTTCAAGGGTATCAAACAGTCCATCCAATCGATGAAATTACATTCATCAATATGTATACACGTTCTCCGCAGTTAGTTTTAAATGGAATGTATCCTGATGAAAGAACAGGTTTGGAATTTTTTATTGATAATGAAGCGACCCATTTTGATATTCGAAATACGCCGGGTATTGATGGAAAAATGCCGATAGGAAATCGATATAACACACAACCTGGAATTAGTTTTCCCATTAATTATCCTGCTTTTTTTATCACACCGCGCGCGCAATTTGCTGCAACGAAATATGAAATTGGTCACGTTGATAATCAAGATTCTAAAACGCTGAATCGTGCATTACCGATTTTCGATTTACATTCAGGTTTGTATTTTGATCGTAATTTTTCTTTATTTGGGACAAGTTACAGACAAACATTAGAACCACAAATTTATTACACGTATGTTCCTTATCGAAATCAAACAGAAATTCCTGTGTTTGACACGATTGTGAATATGCTCACATATGATCAATTATTTATTTACAATCGATTTAGTGGAATTGATCGTATTGGCGATGCGAATCAAATCAGTGCGGGAATTGCAACACGCGTGATTGATTCACAAAATGGTCTTGAAAAAATTTATTTGGGTGTCGGTGAAATTTATTATTTTGAAAATCGCCGTGTGACATTGTGTAATAATCCTGAAGTGTGTTTTGACAACCCAGAAAATCCTGCGAATAAATTACATCGCTCACCAATTTCAGGGACATTTACCTATAATTTAAATCCAACTTGGGGTTTTACTGCGAATACGATTTGGAATTCACAATCACATCGACTCGATAATCAAACAGCGACATTACAATTTCATCCTGCAGAAAGAAAATTAATTAATTTAGGATATGTCTTTGTGCGTGGAGGCGATTCATTACCCGCCGATCCCGTGAATAGCCCTGATCGAAATTTACAACTCACAGATGTTTCTGTAGCATGGCCTGTTTCACGTGATTGGAGTACCACTGCACGTTGGACTCAAAATTGGAACCATGGGCATTTTCAGAATTTTTTATATGGTTTACAATACGACAGCTGTTGTTGGGCCGTGCGTTTTGTCACCGGCCGCGCTTATGTAGGAATCACACCTGCAAATACATATCAATACAATACTCAATTTTATCTTCAATTTTCATTGAAGGGATTGGGGAATGTAGGGACAAGCGATCCGACGGGATACCTCAGCACTAATATTTCAGGTTATCAAGATAATTTTGGAAGAGATTTTTAAAATGAAAAAATTAATTATTTTTATTATGTTGAGTTTATTTTTTTTAAATGCAGCTGCACTGAAATCGAATACTTCTTCGCAATCACTCGATAGTATTGTCGCGATTGTGAATGATGGTGTGATTACGCAATCTGAATTAAATAAAGCGATCGATACAATTAAAAAACAATACAGCCATAATCAAGGCTCATTGCCTCCCGCAGATGCATTACGCAAACAAGTGCTCGATCAAACAATTAATCGAAAATTACAATTAGAGTTAGCTGAACGAGGGGGAATAAATCCCAGTGATAAAGACGTAGAAAAAGCCATTCAAGGTATTGCGAAACAAAATAATATGTCTGCGAAACAATTATTTGAAAAAGTGCGTGAAGATGGAATGAGTACAGCAGAGTATCGCAAAGAAATTCGCGAAGAAATGATTATGCAGCAAATTCAACAGCAACAAGTGGCATCACGAATAAAAGTGTCTCCACAAGAAGTCGATGATTTTATGCGTTCTGCTGCATGGAAAGCATCGAGTGGAAAAGAATATCATTTAGAAGATATTTTAATTGCGCTCCCTGAAATTCCCACCCAAGAAAATATTGCTGAAGCAAAACAACAAGCAGAGACTGTTTTAGCAAAATTACATCAAGGCATGAGTTTTCAACAAGTAGCGATGTCTGAATCTTCTAATACACAAGCATTGCAAGGCGGTGATTTAGGTTGGAGAAAATTACCTGAAATTCCAGAAGTATTTTCTTCTGAATTAGTTCACATGAAAGTCAATGGAATTATGGGACCGATTTTAACACCGAATGGATTTCATATTGTGAAATTAGCTGGCATTCGGGAAAGTAAAAAAGGCGCGAAAGACGATGAGCGCAAACAAATTCAGCAATTATTATTTCAACGTAAATTTGAAGAAGCATTACAAAGTTGGATTATGAAATTGCGGTCGGAGTCTTACATTAATTTAAAGCCACAATAAATGAAAAAAATAATTATCACTCCAGGCGAACCTGCTGGCATCGGCCCTGATATTACTGTGCAAATCGCACAACATGCTTTTGCTGCTGAATTAATTATCGTTGCCGATCCAGAATTATTAAAAGAACGTGCAAAAAAATTATCGCTTCCTCTTGAATTAATTTTGTTTGATGAAAAAAATTCTTTGGCACACAAAAAAAATACTTTAAAAATAATTCCAATAAAATTAAAAGAAAAATGCGAACCGGGAAAATTAAATGTTGCAAATGCATCTTATGTTACACACTGTTTAGAAACTGCAGCTGATTTTTGCAAACAACATGCTGATGCGGCACTGGTAACAGGTCCTGTTCACAAAGGTATTTTAAATGACGCGGGAATTCCTTTCCAAGGACACACTGAATTTCTCGCACAATTTTTTAAAATAAAAAAATCAGTCATGTTATTTGTGTTAGATCAATTAAAAGTAGCTTTAGCAACGACACATGTTCCTTTAAAAAAAGTATCAGAAACAATTACAACTGAATCATTAATTGAAATCATTATGATTTTAAATGAAGGATTAAAAAAACTTTTTAATATCACTTATCCGAAAATTTCTGTTTGTGGTTTAAATCCTCACGCGGGAGAAAATAGTTATTTAGGCGACGAAGAAAAAAATAAAATCACACCCGCAATTATTCATTGTCGCGAAAAGGGAATCCATATCAGCGGCCCGCATGCAGCAGATACTGCTTTTATTCCCGCACAATTAGAATCAATCGATGCGGTGCTTGCGATGTATCATGATCAAGCGTTGCCGCTCATTAAACATCTTGGATTTGATCGTGCGGTGAATGTGACATTAGGATTGCCGATTGTGCGAACGTCTGTTGATCATGGAACAGCTTTATCTCTTGCGGGAACACATGATGCGAGTTGCGAAAGTTTGTTAAATGCCATCCATCTTGCAATAACCTTATTAAAATAAAAACTGGGATCGCCGACCCGAAGAGCTTTTATAAAAAATTTTTGCAATCTACAGGCCGAAGGCCTGAAAGCTTTATTAGCCTAGGCTTAGCGCGCTTTTTGCGCGTAAGCCTAGGTCAAAAATGATTTAAATGTTTGGAGCCCCGAAGGGGCGAAAGAAAAAAATATAAATTTTTGTTACGCGCTTTCAGCGCTTCATTCATTTTATGTTTCATTTTACCTAGGGTTGCGGGCGCAAAGAGCGCGCCCTTAACCCTAGGCTAATAAAGCTTTCAGGCCTTCGGCCTGTAGATTGCAAAAAGATTTTATATTTCTATTTTCCTTCTCCAAAAAATCTCCTTCAACCAATCAACACGAGCTCCTCATGAAAAAAATAATTTTATTTTTAATTTTTTTATTTTTCCAAAAAAATATCTATGCAGAAAATTTGATGCAAATTTTCGAGCACGCACTGACAAGCGATCCGATTTATCAGCAAGCCATTGCGCAGCAATTATCCGATCAAGAATCCATCGCGATCAGTCGTTCTGCATTGCTGCCAACTATCGCAATCAATTCACGCATTCAAACTCCCAATCAAAATGAAACAACACTCTCTATCACACAAACTATTTTTGATTTCAAAAAGAACTCTCATTTAAACGCGTCTTATCACACCGCTAACCAAGCGGAAGCTAATTTAAATGCAGCAAATCAAGATTTAATGATTCGGGTTTCAAAAAATTATTTCGCGATTTTAAATGATGAAGAAAATTTACAGCTGCTCACTGAAAATAAAAAATCTTACGCGAATCAATTAAAACAAGTTCTTGCGCAATATCAAGCAAGATTAAAAACAATAATTGATGTGAATACTGCGGAGGCAGCATACGACAGAGCAGCTGCAGATGAAATGCGCGCACAAACACAATTAATGAGTGACAAAGAAAACCTTCGCATTCAAACAGGACGATTTTATAACATTATTTCTCAGCCAAATAAAAAACTTCCCATACTCTCTAAAAAAATCTCTCTCAATAATTGGACCATGACAGCACTACAACAAAATTGGGAAATTAAATCCGCGCAATTAGCTGCAACCAATGCGCGTGAAAATATTAAGGAACAATATGCAGGCCATTTTCCTTTATTAAATGCAGAAGCAAATTATGGCCGATTCAATAAGTCACTCTCATTAAACTTAATAATTCCTATTTATCAAGGCGGATTCGTTTCATCCAAAACACGCCAAGCGCACGATAATTATCAAATTGAAACACAAAAACTCGATTTAAAAATTCGCGAAGTCATCAAAAAAACAAGAGAAAATTATTTCAATCTTCAAAACGGAATAAAACAAATTGAAGCAGATAAAAAATCTATTCATTCTGCAGAAAAATCTTTAACAGGAATGTTAATAGGATATGATGCCGGCATGATGACATTAACAGATGTTTTAAATCAGCAGCAAAAAGTTTTTCAAGCGAAACAACAATACGTGAATGATTATTATAATTATCTCAATCATTATTTATTATTAAAACAAGCCGCAGGAATATTAAGCACCCGTGATCTTTTTGTATTTTTCCATTAACTCTTCTTTTGTTTCAACATGATTGGGATCTAACGGAATACAATCTACAGGACACACCGCCACACATTGTGGTGTATCAAAATGCCCTACACATTCTGTGCAACGATTCGGATCAATTTGAAAAATAATTTCGCCTTGTGAAATCGCATTGTTAGGACAAGCCGGTTCACACACATCACAATTAATACATTCATCAGTAATTTTTAAAGCCATCACACTCACCCACGAATTTTTTTCTCTAATGCAGCTACGACACTCTTAGGAACAAATTGCGAAACATTTCCTTTTAACGCTGCAATTTCCCGAATAAAACTGGCTGAAATATACGTATAATATTCAGACGGCATTAAAAAAATACTTTCAATATCGGGCGCTAAATGACGATTCATTCCTGCTAACTGAAATTCATAATCGAAATCAGACACCACACGCAGCCCGCGCAAAATAATATTCGCTTTGTGCTCATGCATAAAATCAATTAATAAAGATTCAAATCCTATGACAGTCACATTCGAATATTTTTGTAACACCTCTTTCGCCAGCGCAACACGTTCTGGCAACGAAAAAAGCGGATTTTTATTTTCATTTTTTGCAATCGCTACAATCAATCGATCAAATAATTTGGATGCACGCTCAATTAAATCCACATGTCCTAAGGTAATGGGATCAAATGTGCCTGGATAGACTACACTATTTTTCATAAAGTCTCCTTCCTGCCTGGTTGCGCCATTATACGCTATAATATCTATAAATAACCTATAAAAATAAGCCGTTTTGAAGGACACTTTTATGTCACAGTTCAAGTTAGTAAGAAAGGGTGACGGCCAACTCTCCCATATTGAAACTTCTTTAATGGGATATGATTTATTGAATGCATCTAAATTAAATAAAGGATGCGCTTTCACTGCTATCGAGCGTGAACTTTTTCATTTAACCGGTTTATTACCACATCAAATTGAAACGTTAGAACAACAAGTCGCTCGCACGTATGAGCAATATCAAGAACATCGCACTGCACTTTCCAAACACATTCATCTGAATGTCTTACATGATTACAATGAAACTTTATTTTATAAATTAGTGAGTGAACATTTAGAAGAAATGCTTCCGATTATTTACACACCGACCGTCGGTGAAGCAGTTGAACGTTTTAGTTTAGAACACAGAAAATCACGCGGAATTTATTTAAGTTATCCTGAACGTAATCAAATGGACATGATGTTAGAAAATCGTTTTCCGCATGAAGTGGATTTAATTGTTGTAACAGATGGTGAAGCGGTGCTTGGCATCGGCGATCAAGGCATTGGTGGAATGAATATTTCTGTTGCGAAATTGATGGTTTATATTTTATGCGCGGGAATTAATCCGCATCGCGTGTTGCCGATTCAACTTGATACGGGAACAAATAATCCAGAATTATTAAAAGATCCCATGTATTTAGGTTGGCAACATGAACGCATTACAGGAAAAGAATATGATGATTTTATCGAACAATTTGTTTCAACGATTCATAAAAAATTTCCGCATGTATTTTTACATTGGGAAGATGTAGGACGCGATAATGCGCGCAGAATTTTGAATCATTATCGCGATCAATTGTGTACGTTTAATGGTGATTTGCAAGGCACAGGCGTCATTACATTAGCGTGTATACTTGCGGGTGTAATCGCAAGTGAAATTCCATTAAAAGATCATCGCATTGTTGTGTTGGGTGCAGGCACTGCAGGTGTTGGCATTAGCGATCAAATTGTTTCTGCATTACAACGTGAAGGATTGTCTGAATCAGAATCACGTTCACGCATTTGGCTGATTGATAAATCTGGATTGCTCACAGAAAAAAGCGAATCTGTTTTAAATTTTCAACAACCTTATTTAAGAAAATCACATGAAGTAAAAAATTGGAATGCGTTTGATTTAGAAACCGTTGTTGAAAATGTAAAGCCGACTATTTTAATTGGCTGCTCAACAGCATCAAATGCATTTTCTGAAAAAATTGTAAAGACAATGGCGAAATATACGAAACGTCCTATTATTATGCCGTTATCAAATCCCACCTCTAAATCAGAAGCAACACCGGATAATTTAATGCAATGGACAAACGGTCACGCGATCATTGCAACAGGCAGTCCTTTTCCTGATGTTTTATTTCATGGAAAAAATTTTCGAATTGCACAAAGTAATAATGCATTTGCATTTCCAGGCATTGGATTGGCTGCTATTTTATGTCGCCCCAAATGTATTAGTGATGAAATGTTGTGGGCTGCGACACAAACAATTGCACGTTGTTCACCGATTCATCAAGATTCTTCTGCCCCTTTGTTACCCAAATTATCTGATGTGCGAAAAATTAGCTGTGAAATTGCGATTGCTGTGACACGTGTTGCACAGCAACAAGGATTAACGCAATTGCATGGTGAAATTAATTTTGAGGAAGCGTTGAAAAGAATTATGTGGGAGCCGAAATATTATCCGTATAAAAAGCTCTAGCTAATATCCTTTTTGAATAAAATCCGATATCCTAAGCCAATTTTTTTAATTACAAAATATTCTATTCTAAAAAGTGAGAGCAAATGAAAAGTATTCTTCCACCTATTGATACCATCGAAAAAACTGATACATTCGAAAAATATGAAATTTTAAAATCCAATATTTCTTTATTTGAAAATGCAGCTAAAGAAATTATTTCTCAAAATAATTTTCCTGAAGAACACTTAATTCTTTTTTCTGAAGGAACCAATATTGTATTTGCACACGGTCAAAATCAAGTCATTAAACTCTATCCTCCCTTTCATCAAAAACAATTTGAAAATGAATTAGCAGTCATTGAATTTCTGCAAAATAAACTTTCCATCAGAACTCCTCTGCTTAAAGCGCACGGGGAAATGAATCAGTGGCCTTATATGATCATGAGTCAACTACACGGAACACTGTTAGAAACTCTTTGGGATAAAATGGAATACGATAATAAAATTATCATTATGAAAGAGCTCGGTGAACTTATCAGAGAAGTTCATTCTCTTCCGATTAATAAATTAAAAAATATAAATTGCCAATGGAATAATTTTATAGAAAAACAAATTCTTCAATGCGAAGAACATCATCGTTCACGAAAATTATCTGAACAACTTATTAAACAAATTCCTGAATATCTAAAACCTATTATCAATTCCATCTCGCACATTGAAAAACCCGTTTTGTTAACGGGAGAATATACGCCTATGAATATTTTAGTAGAAAAAAAATCTGATACGTGGCATATCAGCGGTCTTTTTGATTTTGGTGATTGCATGTTGGGATTAGCAGAATATGATTTATTAGGTCCTGGTGCATTTTTAATTCAAGGCGATAAAAATCTTCTTAAAGAATTCTTAATCGCTTATGGTTATTCTCTTAACGAATTAACTTCTACATTAAGCCATAAACTGACTGCTTTAATGTTGCTGCATCAATGTAGTAATTTGAACATACAAATTAGAATTCCTGATTGGAAAAATAAAATTTCTAATCTTAAAGAGCTTGAAGATTTAGTTTGGGGAATGAAAGAAGATTCAAGTATAGAAAAATATAGATAATTTCTTGATTTTTCCTACTTTAAAATGTATACTACAACATATACGTTTTATAAAAGGGTATCCGTTATGCGAGCAACTATTTTAGATTTGCGTTATCACATGAAAAACATTTTACGAGCGCTGGATCGTCATGAAACAGTCGATATTTTTTATCATGATAAAAAAAAGGGAACCATTATTCCTGTTACAACCATTCAAAAGAAAGCAACTAAAGAACATCCTTTTTTTGGAATGTCAGCCTCCTCTAAAACCTCCGTAGAAAAAGAATTAGATCAATTACGCGGGGGACGTTACCGTGATCTTTGATACAGATATTCTGATTTGGGTACAACGAGGCAATCCTAAAGCTGCTAGTTTAATAGATAAAACAAAAGATCGAATGATTTCGATTCAAACTTATATGGAATTATTGCAATGTGCAAATCACAAAAAGCAACAGCAAATCATACGAAATTATTTGCGAGAATTTGAATTTCAAATGATTCCACTCTCAGAAAATATAGGCCATAGAGCATCGATTTATATTGAAGAATATTCTATGGCTAATGGATTGCGTGCTGGCGATGCAATCATTGCTGCTTCTGCAATTGAGAATGATCTTGCGCTAGCAACTGCAAATCATAAGCATTATAAAGTGGTTCCCAATTTAGAGCTTCATCTTTTCAAACCATAATTTTCCCTGTAATCCAGCACTGCAATACATGAAGTGACCCAGGTTTAGTGTGGGGAGTACAAAATTAAAAACCTTTCGCAAAAATTTTTTACTTTATTTTTCTGGATTGCTTCACATGATTGGACATAATTCCTGATTTAATATACTAGAATAATGTATACTATTTTCCTTGCTGAAATAGATGTGGAGGTTACATGTTGGGGCGCGTAAAACTAGGTAAAAATGGTCCAATGATTTCTAGAATGGGTTTTGGTTGCATGGGAATGTCTGGGGATTATGAAGCTGACCGTAACGATAACGAATCGATTATAACTATTCAGACGGCTTTAAAAGCGGGTGTAAATTTTTTTGATACAGCAGATGTCTATGGTAATGGACACAGTGAAAACCTATTAGGGAATGCTCTTGCTGAATCTCTGAAAAGAAATCGAAAAAGTATTGTTATTGCAACTAAATGTGGATTTGTTCCAACCTCAGGTGGTGGATTTTATATTGATGCTTCTCCTGAACATATCAAAAAATCTTGTGAAAACTCATTAACACGTTTGAAAATAGATTATATTGACATTTATTATTTACATCGCTTACCTGCTGGAGGAAAAGAAGTTCTTCAAAAAAGTCTAGATGCATTAATCCTCTTATTGCAAGCAGGAAAAATTAAGCATGTTGGTTTATCTGAAGCAGATGCTGAGAGTATTCGATTCACACACCAATACTTAAAATCAAAAGGTTTTCCAGACGCATTTGTTGCGGTCCAATCTGAGTTTAGTATTTTTGTGCAAGAACCGCTTAAAAATAATGTTCTTGCAACTTGTCGCGAGCTAGGTCTCAGTTTTATTCCATTTAGTCCATTATGCCGAGGCATGTTAACTGAAAAAATGCATACGGAAATAAAATTTGATAAAGGTGATTTTCGTCTTGAATTACCTATGTTTCAGGGAGAAAATTTTAAAGCTAATCTTACTATCCGTGATAAATTAGTTAAATTTTCTGAAAGCAAAGGATGTACGTTGCCGCAGCTGGGATTAGCATGGCTTCTTTCTCAAAATGGTAATGTTGTTCCTATTCCCGGAACAAAATACGTGACTAATTTAATGAATAATTTAAAGGCTCTCAATATTCATTTAACATCAGAGGATTTAAAACTTATTCAGCAAATAATAATGCCTGGAGCAGTGCAAGGATTAAGATACCCATCTCATATGTTTAAATTACAAAATATTCGGCCTGCAGCAGACCCTGAATTTTTTGCTCCACAAATACAATCTAAATTATAAAAATGAATGTTGATCCAATAATATTTTTTGTTAAATAAGGAGAGGATGTAGGTGAAAAACACTTATATTGTCACAGGAGCTGGAAAAGGTGTCGGGCGATCTTTTGCTAAATCTGTTGCTGAAGCTGGCGGTAATCTTGCACTTATTTCAAGAACATCGACTGATTTAGAAAGTTTAAAAGCTGAGCTACTGGAAATAAATACCAATGTGAAAATATCCATTCATCCTACAGATCTTTCAGATCATTACCAAACAAAGCTAGCTTTTAATTTAATCGAGTCAATCCATGGTAAATCGATTAAAGCAATCATTTGCTTTGCTGGCGCATGGATTAAAAGCAAACCTATTGAAGAATTGGAAACATCAGATTTTCTTGAAGGAATTCAATCAAATTTTTTTACTATTTTTAATACAATAAAAGAAGCACTTCGAATATGCAGTCCAGAATTAAAAGGTATTTCTATTGTTACTCTTGGAGGTACATCTGGAGTTTGGATGAATCCAGAAGCTCCTGTGATGTCTATTTCAAAAGGAATGGTCAGTCATTATTCAAGAATTTTAGCTAAGCAGTTACTTCCAAAAGAAGTACATGTTGCGCACATTATCATTGATGGTCTTATTCGTAATGAACGAGGTTTAACTCTGAAACCAGATTTACGAGAAGAAGAATATATAAAAGTTGAATCCATCATACGAGAAATCCATCATGTTATTGAGCAAACTAGAGATGCGTGGACTTTCGAATTAGATATTCGTCCACACACCCGCAATACGAGATTAATATAATATGATTGCTTCACTTACATAAGTGATCTAGCTTTTCTTCTGGACGAGATTAATATAATATGATTGCTTCACTTACATAAGTGATCTAGCTTTTCTTCTGGTAAAGTCGCATAAAGTTTTTTAACGATGTCAGGATTTTCTAGGTGACGCGATAATCTGACTTGATTAAGAAAAGTATAAGCTCTTTCTTTAACTACATTCGGATTAATTTTATAAACATCATCATTTAAAGCATCTGGTAATGAAATAAATTTTACATCTTTCTTTTCATATTCAGTGAGAAGCTTATCTAACATAGACGCAGTGAATGCATTGATATGTATCAGCAGAATATTTTTTATATCACGATTAAATAACATCATTGAAAGCGCATGTGCGATGGTAATAGCATGAAGTGATTGCTCAATATAATTCTTTTTTAACCACGCGATGGATTGATGATCTCGCTTTTTTAAACAACGAACATAAGCGTCGTTCCATTCATATTCAAAAAAAATCGACTGTCACGGGAGCAATTTGATAATGATTTTCAAAAAGAAATGCACGCACTTGATTGCGTTTTTCTTGTGTGTTCCCTTCCGAAAGATAAGGATAACGAAAATATTTATAATTTTTTTTATTCATTAATTTTCTAAGATCATTTTCATTATTTTTAATATCGCGAATGAACTGATCAGCACTCACTTTTGCTAAATCCAGATGAGAAAAAGTATGATTTCCTAAAAAATTTCCATCACGTACCCATTCTTGCAATAAGACTTCATTATCTTTTTTAATTTTTTCCCCATTGATAAAACCGTAAACATTTTTGATAGGGTGTTTTTTAAACGTATCTAACATTATTTTTTCTATTTCTAATCGTGTTGTATTCGGCGGTAATTCTCCATGAGCAGGTAAATCATCAACGGTAATCGCTATTTCTATTGCATAAGAAGAATGCGCCAAGAAAAAACTGATCACTAAAATAAATATAGGAATAATTTTTTTAAAATTGGGTGTCATTTTCTATTCATCTCATCTTGGATTGGGTTCACAAGTTATTTCATTGCCTATTTGGAAAGGGTGAAGTGACCCTACCATCAATTGCTTTCATCATAAAGAAATTGAATTATGATATAAAATATGATATGCTTTTTAATGTTGATATTAATACAGGTAATCATATGACTGCGCTCTCTCTTCATATCCCAGACAAGCTTGCAAAAGAAAGCCAAGAAGCGGCTGAAGAACTCGGTGTTTCTCGCACAGAATTCATTCGCCAGGCACTTATTCATGAATTAGAAAATTTTCATGCGCAGCGTGAGCGTGAAGCTATAGCTAAATGTTTTGCAGCAATGCGAAAAAATCCTGATTACATGAAAACAATTCATGAATTGGATAAAGGTTTTGATAGCGATCGATTGCCAGATGATGAGGGGGAATGGTGGACAGGGAAAAAATAGAAATCCTCACAAGAGGCGGCGTTTATTTAGTTAAATTAAATCCCACAAAAAAAAGTGAAGTCGGAAAAATACGGCCTTCTGTTATTTTAACTTCTCAAACCATTTTAAATGTGAATCCACCCACTATTTTTATTTGCCCATTAAGTAAAAAATCATTTCCTGCGTTTCATCAACTTCATGTTGAATTAGATAGAAGAGATAATTTAAAAGTGAAAAGTTTTGCATTGGTTGATCATTGCCGTGCTGTTTCGATCGATCGATTTATTTTCCCACGCATTGCTCAACTCACTATGGTTGAAATGGACATTATTTTGCATCGATTACAAATCATGTTGGAATAAATTTATTTTCGTTCAAATTCTACGTGATATCCAAGTTATTTATAAGGAATGGTTAATGACTCATGAAAAACAAAACTCGTTGTGCCTGGGTCACTGAAGATCCCATTTACATTGATTATCATGATACAGAATGGGGTGTTCCTATTTATGATGATAAAATGTTATTTGAATTTTTAATTCTTGAAGGTGCGCAAGCAGGATTAAGTTGGATCACTGTTTTAAAAAAACGGGATAATTATCGAAAATGTTTTGATCATTTTGATCCAGAAAAAATAGCACGCTATAACAAAAATAAAATTGAAAAATTATTAGCGAATCCAGGCATCATTCGTAATCGCTTAAAAATAGAATCGACTGTCATCAATGCAAAAGCCTATCTTGAAATTATCAATACCACTGGAAATTTTTCAGATTTTATTTGGAACTTTGTTGATGGAGAACCTATCAAAAATCATTGGAAGAATTTTAAAAGTATTCCAGCAAAATCCTCTATTTCAGATGCTCTGTCAAAGGAGTTAAAAAAGAGGGGATTTAAATTTATCGGCAGCACGATTTGTTATGCCTTTATGCAGGCTGTTGGAATGGTGAATGATCACGCTACCGATTGCTTTCGACATAAAGAAATCTTAATGATGTCGAAATAAATTTATTTTTTCGCAGCTGCTTTTTGTTGATGTTCTGCGGAAGATAAGTCAACTCTTTTTGAATCATCTTGAGCAACCACTTTATACGGTGACGATTTTCTAAGCATTGCATTTCCTCATTTATTTTTTATTAAAATTATTTTTATTATTTCTTGCTAGAAGCAATATTCGCTGCTGTATTATTTGCATTGGCAACATTCGCATTGGCTGCAGTATTTTTATTTGCAGCATTTTTACTTGGTTTAAACAATGAAAATCCTTTTGAATTAGAACCGAATACCACTCTGGTTCTTGCTTCTAAATTAGGAAATATTGTTGATACGCGTTTTCCAGAATAAACAAACACACCACTTTCACGATTATCATTAAACGTCACTTTTTGTGCTGTTAACCGAAAACTTTTCGGCGCATTTTCAGCAGGAATAGTTTCAAACGGTCGCGTGACCTCACCATTTAATTTTTCTACAAACCAATTACATATTTGATAATCAACACAAACGATGAAAATACCTTCTTTCCACATATCTTGAGAAATAGTTCTTAATAAAAAGGGTAATACCTGATGATATCCTGGAGTATTCGCTATATTAAATTCAGCTATTCTCGCCAATAATTTTTTCTCACTCATCAGCGCTTGTAAATCATCGGATGCTGTCTCGGAATTATTTCTATTAAAGAAAAAATTAGCTAAGACATCAAATAATAATACCGTACGCGTAGGCGAACGACCCGGGATAGGATCTAGAAATGTTTTTACAGTCATCATTGCTTGCCATTCAAATAATGAAATTTGACTCGCCTGATGATTTTGTTCATACATTTTTTTGACATGCTCATATAAACGATGAACTCGTTGCACACTTTGTTCAACAGGCGTAGCTGTATTTTCATTTCCTTTTGGTTTAGACGTAGCTGCAAGTAATCCCGATAAACACTGCGCGAGTTGAGTCATTTCCACTGGCAACGTTAATTCAGCATGACCTGTGGCACTCATCACATCAGAAGAATAAAGAGCTAATTGCGCTGATATTATTTGTCTTATGACGTCTGTTTTTGCTGCGAGTGTTTCAAATGCTGTTTTTGCATCTACTACTCGATTGTAAAAACAATCATGCAATATTAATTTAAATTCTGCAGTTAAATTTCTTTTATCTGATAAAAATTTTTTTATTATTTTTGCACGCGGATAAAAATCATTTTTTTCATCTTTCAAAATAATTTCTGCATGCTGCAAAATCATCGCGGGGATTTTTTCTAGCTGATCCTCTGGATTACTTTTCACAACCGCTGCAGAAAAACTTTTTTGATCTGCTGCAGCAGAATTAACTGCAAAACGTTTTAAATAAGCTTGCTGTTCTTCAACTAATTCTCTTTGTTCTGCTAAATCAATCGCCGTTGTATTCTCTTTTAATACAGCACCCGATCGAATCATTACCGCCTTTGTTCCAACGAATCTTAATCTCCCAGTAAAAACTACATAGTGCGATCGATCAAAATTGGGATCTTCAACACTCATTTGCGAATAGTTATTAGCAACACCGAAGTTAGTGTCAGAAAGATTTGCAAATCCAAAGGGTGCTCCCGCGCGGACCGCTGAAACATGTGCATCTCCAGAACGCGCATCACTTTTCCCGAAAAAATATTTTTCGAAAAAAGGTTGTGATCGTGTTGCATTCTTATTTGAATTGCTTTTTAATGCCGCAATTTTTTTATCGTGATCGCTTTTTAATTCTCTGAATAATTTTTGTTGATGTGTTGGCTGATTTTCTTCTGCAGACGCAGGCACAACATCAAATGAAAATTTAAGATAAAAGTAATTTTTATTTTTATGTGTTTCTACTATTTGAGTCACTCCTTTATCCGCGTGTGTTTTCTTCATCAACGCATCAGGAAGATCACGAAAAGAAATGACTTTATCAACCATCACGGAATGACTTACATTTTCACTTCCATTAACAGCAGCAAGATATATTATTTTGTATGTATCATGTATTTCTGTACTTTCAAGTGCGATTCGAACTTCAATTTGAGATTCTTTTTGGCAATAAACCATTGCTTTTCCAGAAGCAAGCGTATTAGAAACAGATTCTCCTTTTCCAAAAAATCGAACGGGTGGTACAACAGCAGAAAATAATTTATCCGCATGATCGATGATAACATCCTCACCACATCCTGTTGCTGAAAATTCATGGATAAGATATTTTTCAACCACTTCTTTTAAGCTAGGAAGATTCGGATCTTTTAAATCCGCTTGATCAGAAGCAACCACTTTAAATTTTTCAAAACCCACTTCAACAAAAGGCTGTTCTGTTGTGATAAAACATACTTTTTTAGATGCGCCTGTTTTTGCATCAATGTTAGGTACAGGATCTTTATCAACAGACGTTATTAAAAGATGGGGAAGTTTTTCTGCATCTTTTGCAGTTGCGGTGGGTAAATCTGCAACAGAAACGTGGCCCACTGGAAGTGTATTTTTTGGTGGTAATTGTGAGTGCATAAAATCCTCAATGATTAGTTTTTTTATAACTTTATAGTTTTAGCGTGAGTGGGCATTCTACTGGAGAAAGCTTATCTTAAAAAAAATTTTCATCCACTATTCTAATTTAATTGTGTTTTTAATTTTGACAGATAAAATACGCTTACTATTGACGGAACAATCCATGAAAACACAATTAGACTACCTCACTACCCTCGGCATTGAATCTTGGCAACTGAATGGCATTCCAAAAAAAGAAATTCTTCCTGAAAATAGTTCATGGGAAAAATTACGCGAACAAGTTGCAGCGTGTACTACTTGCGCATTACATAAAACGAGAACACAAACTGTTTTTGGCGTAGGAAATTTTAATGCAGAATTAATGTTGATTGGTGAAGCACCGGGATTTCATGAAGATAAACAAGGTGAACCGTTTGTCGGGCGCGCAGGTCAATTATTAAATTCAATGTTGCAATCGGTTGGATTTCATCGCGAGCAAGTTTATATTGCGAATATTTTAAAATGTCGTCCGCCTGAAAATCGCGATCCTCAACCTGATGAAGTAAATTGCTGCACACCGTTTTTGCAAAAACAAATTGCGTTAATTCAGCCAAAATTATTATTAGCTGTCGGAAGAATTGCTGCGCATTATTTATTAAATACAAAACAATCACTCACACGATTACGCGGACAAGTGTATTCATTCGGAGAAAATAAAACGCCACTGCTCGTGACGTTTCATCCTGCTTATTTATTGCGAAATCCTGCTGATAAAGGAAAAGCATTTCAAGATTTGCAGCACGTTTTTGAAATGCTTCAATAGATTATTTTTTTGCAGCTGCAGTTGCGGTTGGTATTATTGCAGCAGCTGCAGTTAAACCCGCTTGCGCAACATTTCCTGCTGGAACAAGATCTGGAAATGTGTCTTGGAATTTCTTAAATACAATTTTAAGATTTTCTAAATAAGGTATTGTAAATAAATTATGAGAAACAGGATCAGCACTCGTTGCTGGAATAGCTTCAATCGTCTTTTTCAATGTGCCTCTAGCAGAAACAACAACATCCTCGTACACTTTTAATTGCGCATTTAAAAAATCCATTCTTCTTGAAAAATCTAATTTACGTTGACGCGAAAGTTTTCCTTCTGATGAAGTGTGAACATCTGTTACTTGTTTTAAATCTTTTTTTATTTTTGCATATTCTTTAAATGAATAATCTTTTTCTAACATTGCCAATGCTTTCGCTCCCTCTTTATATACAAGTGAAGTTAATGAAGCTTCTTTATATTTAGGCAAATTGTCAGAAAGACGTTTCATATCTGCTTCTACAGGTTTTAATAATGTTTCTATTCCTTTTGCAGCGATTTCTTGTTGACCTTCTTCAGAAAAAAGATTTCCCTCAACTAATGCTGACGCTTTTAAAGAATGATAACCCGATGAAACGCTTCCATTTGGTTTTTTGGGGTCTGGTTTCTTCTTAGCAATCATTGTTGTTGATTCATCATCGCTGTCTTCGTTTTGAGATAAAAATGCATATCCACTTTTTGACATATTAATATCCTCGCTAAATTAAAAAATTATTTTTTCGCAGCGGTATTTGTTACAGCTGTTGTTACGGTTGCAGCAGGTTGAAAAGCCACTGCTATTTCAGGAAGATCCTGATACACTTCTTCAAATTTTTGCAACACAGGAATCATTTTTTTGACGAAAGTTTTCATATAAGTAAAATAGCCATCACCTTTAGTTTCTTTATTTTTAGGCGTTTTATTTTTAATACTTCGTCTTAATTGAGCAACACTTTTTATAACAGCTTCATGATACGGTTTTAATTTATCATTCAGTGCTATTAATTTATTTCGAAATTGTACTTCATCTGATGAAAGAAGTTTGCTTTCTGGTTTATTTAAAATACTTTCTGCATGTTTAAGATTTCTTTTCATTTGTGTGTAGTCCACGAAGCGATATTCTTTATCTACTTCATTAAGAATAGTTTCATTATCACTTTTATTTAGCACAATAAAATTAGTAAGCGCCCATCCCGCTTTTTTTGGAAGGGGTTTACTCACAAACTCATCCACACTATTTTCAGCTATTTTCAATGCGGTGTGAATATCTGTTGTTGCATTGGTTTGCGAATGTCCATTAACAATATCTTCATCTTGATTCATCTGTTGATAACCATTCTTTTGATCGTTCTGTTTCCCAAAAAGTTTAAATAGCACTGCTTTCATATTATATCCTCGTTTTTATGAAAGCGTATCTTACTAAAGAAACCTTAATGTTTCCTTAAGGCCGTCTTGAATTTACTCAATGGATTGAGTAAAATTACTCAATGGATTGAGCAAATTTACTCAATTGAGGATGCTATGTTAAAACGCAGTGCTTACCCTATTTTATTAAAACACTTGAGCGAGCCACGACGTTGCATTCAAGCGCTCGTCGGTCCACGCCAAGTGGGAAAATCCACATTGGCTTTACAAGTTGTAGAAGATTTAAATTTACCTTTTCATTATGCAAGCGCAGATGAAATAGGAATACATCCTAGTAGTTGGTTAGAACAACAATGGGAAACAGGTCGTTTACAAATTCAATCACATAAAAGCGCTATTTTAGTATTAGATGAAATTCAAAAAATAAAAGAATGGTCTACTGTTATTAAACGGTTATGGGATGAAGACACACGCAAAAAACGTTCTTTAAAAGTAGTTTTGTTAGGTTCAACTCCTCTCTTACTTCAACAAGGACTCAGTGAAAGTCTTGCTGGACGTTTTGAAATAATTCCACTAAGGCACTGGTCTTTCGCAGAAATGCACGCTGCATTTAAATGGGATTTTGAAGAATATATTTATTATGGTGGTTATCCAGGTGCTGCAACACTCATTGAAGATGAAACACGTTGGCGACGTTATATTGTCGATTCATTGATTGAAACAACACTTTCAAAAGATGTGCTCACAATGACACCCATTCAAAAACCTGCATTATTAAGGCAATTATTTTATCTTGGCTCTACTTACTCAGGACAAATTCTTTCTTTTCAAAAAATCATGGGGCAATTACAAGATGCAGGAAATACCACGACCCTTGCTCATTATCTTGAATTACTTTCTGCTGCGGGTTTATTAAATGGATTGCAAAAGTTTTCTGGACAAATGATTCGTCAACGCGGATCGAGTCCAAAATTTCAAGTGCAAAATACAGCGCTCATGACTGCATCAACACATCATTCTTTTAAAGAAGCAAAACACGATAGAGAATTTTGGGGACGTTTACTCGAATCCGCTGTCGGCGCTTATTTAATTAATAGTATTGTTGGAAAAAATATTCAGTTATTTTATTGGCGCGAAGGAAATGATGAAGTCGATTTTATTTTACAATCCGGTAAAAAAATAATTGCGATTGAAGTAAAAAGTGGGAAAACAAAATTAGCTCCATCAGGAATCGAAAAATTTAAATCTCTTTTTCATCCCACTAAAATTTTATTAGTGGGCGGACAAGGAATAGATCCAAAACAATTTTTGATGATGCCGATTGAAAATTTATTTTAATCCAGAAAATTTTTTTATTTTTTCGCCGCTGCAGTAACTGTGACAGCAGGTTGTGCTGCATTTTCTTTTGGAAGAATATCTTTAAATGTATTTTCAAGCATAGATAAAATAGTTCGTAATTTAACTACCTGCAGGTTAAGCTGATTGGGCACATCAATCGCCGCACGCAGTTTCTTAACACTTTCATATACCGATTTCTCAAAAATCAATAGGATAGTTTCAAGATCACCACATCTTTCATCAAACTTGCCCATATCACCATTCGACAATTGTGTTCGCAACACAAAATAAATTGTTCTCGCATTTGTAAAAGCATTTTTCACTGAGAGGTATTGTGTAGCGTACTGTTCAAAATGATATTTCTTTCCAATTATTTTTTTTGCTTCTTTGAGTTCATTCTTATAAACGTCATTAAGAATTTCCTCGTGCTCGCGATGAGATAATTTAAAAACATTAACTTTTGGCTCTACATCATCAAATAATTTTCTAATCGCGTTTGCTTGTGTGGCTTGTTGAGCTTTTTCAGAAAACACATTCTTTTTAGTAAGAAGCGATGCGCTATCACTCTCCGAAGCGACAGCAGCTATTTTTACTGTTGTGCGACCATCTGCATGTTCTTTTGCATCTGCTTCTTCTTCACTTTGAAATGCCGCACTATAAGCAGCGGATGAAGCAGCATGTGGATTCTTTTTTGTTGAAGAAACGCCGTTGTTCTGTTTGTCATCTTCTTTTTTTACAATAGAACTCGTTAATAAGGATCTAAACTGCATAAGTGAATCTCTCTTTATTATGAAAATATTCCCATTCTACCGAAAAATCTTTTTGAAAACTTATTTTCTTGATTTTTATTTTTTTGCAGCAGCAATCGGGGTCGGTTGCGCAGCGTTTTCTTTTACAAAAACTTCTTTAAATTTCTCTTCAAAAATAGCCAAAATCGCCTGTAATTTACCTAAATGAAGTTTTTCTTTTACCCCTTGTGGAAGAGCAGCTATACGAATAGCAGTGCGTAATTTGTCGGTGCTTTCGCGTATGACTTGATACGGAGAAAATAATTTCATATTCAAAGCAACCTGTTTTTGTGTCAATTTGGAAACACTTTCACCCGATAATTGTTGCTGTGATACAGAAAAAATTTCTATCGCGCCTTTAAAAGATATCTGCATTTCAGCATATTGTTTAATACGATAATTTTTTTCTATTATTTTTTTTGCTTCTTCGAGTTTATTTTCATAAATATCATTAAGAATTTTATCACCGACATCAGAAGAGAGTTTACAAAAATCATTTATTTTTTCTTCTGCGGTATTAAATAATTGTTGAATGAATTTCGCGGCTTGTTGTTCTTTTTGTTCTTTTTCAGAAAATACATTTCTCTTGCTAAGAAGTGATGCAGTGTCATCATTTGAAGCTGCAGCTGCAGTTTTCATATCTGCTTTATCAGGTTGTCTCTCAGGATTATCTTCATGTTGAGCCACAGCACTATAAGCAGCGGGTGAAGAAGGTTTTTTGGGTTTTGAGTGGCCATTCGATGTGATTAAAGAAGACGTATCGTCTTCATCACTATGCTCGTGCTCAGGATCATTAAAATGCTGCCCAATTAATAAAAATCTCTTATGCATAATTATCTCTCTCTCGCTTTATTTGAATGGTATTCTACTTAAAGAACCTTAACGTTTTCTTAAGAAAACTTGAATTTCCCCAATAAATTAAGTAAATTTTTCACTTCAGGAGATTAATTGAAATGACTTCATTCTTCACCACCCTCAAACGCGAAAGTATTCACGCCATTCCAGCTGTGATTTTTTTTACACTCTCATTTAATTTTATTGTGTTGACAGAATCACTCATGTTGGAACATCGCGCACCGATGCCCATCACTTATCTTGCAGCAACGCTAGGTGGGATGGTCGCAGGAAAAATATTAATTATTGTAAACAGTATGCCTTTTATTAATGCGTATCCGAATAAACCCCTCATTTATAATATTGCGTGGAAATTTTTTTTATATAGCACTGTTTCTTTTATTTTTAGATTGTGCGATACCTATGTGCATTCACTTTTTAAAAAAATGAATCAAGAAATGATTTTGAAACATTTTGGTGTGATACTGACTTCACCGATTTTTTGGTCTGTGCAATTATGGTTATTATTTTTAATTTTAATTTATGTGATCACATCAGAATTCAACCGCGTGATGGGAAAAAAAGAAATAATGCGGATGTTGTTTGGATAAAATTATTTTATCTGCGCAGCTGTGGGGTAATAATACTATGCGGTCTCTCAAATAATATAATGTGCCTTAGTCCTAAAGCCAGCATAAAAATAAAACCCGCAAAACTTATCGCCCCTATTTTATTAGCCTGATCATGGGTTGCGGAAGAATGTTGATCCACCCCACCTTTTTCCCAGAAAATACTAGGCACAGAAAATAAGAATACCGCTGCAAAAAAAGCCGCCCCATAAAAACAACGAGAACCAAATAATTGATGTTGATTTCTAACTCGTGATTCTTGTTGATAGGCCCATTGATAATCATTTCTTTTTAAATTTTGATGAAGGATTGCAACTTCTACTGCTAATGAAGTTCCTCTCGCTAAAAGCAAAAGACTAATCGAGAGTACAATGGCTAATACAAGATCACTCGTGATTAATATTAATGAAAGTACTGCGCCTAACAAACCTGAAAAAAGAAAGCCTGCTGTTTTGAAAAAAACTTTTTTCTCGATTTCATATTCATATCGGAACATTGGTGCTTGAGCGGGCGGGACAGGCGCGATTTGAATTTGATCTAATGCAACAGGTTGAGCTGCTGCAGCTACGGGCTGTTGAGCAGGAGGATGTGAATTCATTTCTCGCATCGCAATCGCCATGCTGGATAATTGAATATCTAATGGTTTAGATTCAGGTATCAATGTGGATGCAAGCATAAATATACCTCATTTTCTAGGTATCTTATCAAACGAACCTTAACGTTTTCTTAAGAAATAAATTTTTTAATTCCTTCTAATTGTTTTCGCAACGCGCCAGAATTTTCTTTTACAACATGATATGCACGATTACCTATTTCTTCACGCATATTTTTATTTTCAAAAAAAGTATTTATTTTTTCAGCTAATTCATTTGCTGAAGTCACTTTAAACATTCCTCCCGCAGAAAATAATAACTCACTGATTTCAGCAAAATTAAATAAATGCGGACCCGTGAGGACAGGTTTAGAAACAGCTGCAGGTTCTAACATATTGTGTCCGCCGACAGAAACAAAACTTCCACCGACAAATGCAACATCACAAACAGAATACATCAACATCATTTCACCCATCGTATCACTTAAATAAATAGCTGTAGCGTCATCACATTTTTCACCACGACTACGACGCACGACAGAAAAGTTTTTTTCTTTACAGAGTTTTTCAACATCATCAAATCGTTCGGGGTGTCGCGGTACTAAAATTAATAATGCCGTTGGAAATTTTTTTCGTATTTCCGCATGTGCAGCTAAAATAATTTCTTCTTCACCGGGATGTGTGCTGCCTGCAATCCAAATGTGTTTTTCTTTTCCGAGTTCTTCGCGCAATGTTTTGGATTTTTCTTCTAAATCTTTTGGTAATTCCAAATCAAATTTAATATTTCCTGTAATAATTATTTTTTCTTTTGGCATGCCGAGTTTTATAAATCGTTCTGCATCAGCTGTTCCTTGCGAAGCAAGTAAAGAAATTTCAGACAACATTTTTTTTGTAAGTGGCGCAACTGATTGATAACCACGCGCAGATTTTTCTGATAAACGCGCATTGGCTAAAACAATGGGAATATTTTTTTGTTTACATGCAGAAAATAAATTCGGCCACAATTCTGTTTCAATCGCAATAAAAATTTTCGGTTGAATACGATCAATAAAACGTGACACAGCATCGGGTAAATCATAAGGAACATACGAATGAATTACAGAATCGCCGAATGCTAATTTCGCGCGCGCAGATCCTGTGAGTGTCATGTTCGTCACAACGATTGGATAATCAGGATACGTTGCGCGTAATGTTTTAATTAACGGTGTAGCTGCAATTGTTTCGCCGAGTGAAACCGCATGCACCCAAATGGATTTTTCTAATTTTTTTGGCGCAAATCCAAATCGTTCTGACCAACGCTTTCGATAATCTGCGGATTTTCGTGAACGCCACAATAATCTCAATAAAATAAATGGAACGATGAGATAAAAAAGTAAAGTATATAAGTAACGCACTATTTTATTCCTTATTTTTTCTGCGCGAGATAGAATAATGCAAATTAAACAGAAATGCGAATTAGAAAATTTGTCATGCCAGCGAAAGCTGGCATCCAGAGACTTTAAAAAAGACGCTGGATGCCACCTCTCGCAAAAAACGCTCGGCTGGCATGACAGATAGTGAGTAAAATTATGAACTATCTTATTGCACCCTCCCTCCTCTCCGCCGACTTCGCACGCCTCGGCGAACAAGCTGCAGCTGTGATTCAAGCTGGCGGTGATCTATTACATCTTGATGTGATGGATAATCATTACGTTCCCAATTTAACCGTCGGCCCACTTGTGTGTGAATCATTACGAAAATTTGGAATTACTGCACCGATTGATGTGCATTTGATGACAAAACCCGTTGATCGTCTCATTACAGAATTTGCAAAAGCAGGCGCAACACAAATTTCATTTCATCCTGAAGCCTCTGATCATTCTGCACGTAGTTTAGATTTAATTCGTCATCATCATTGCAAAGCAGGACTCGCGATCAATCCTGAAACCACATTACAATGTTTAGAATTTTTGTGGGATAAAATTGATTTTATTTTAATTATGACAGTGAATCCTGGATTTGGTGGACAAAAATTTATTCCCGCTGTTTTAGAAAAAATAGAAAAAGCTCGCACGCTGATTGGGAAAAGCGGAAAAAATATTCGTCTTGCTGTCGACGGTGGAATCAACAAAGACACTATTGAGGCTGTTGCAAAAGCGGGGGCAGATACGTTTATTGCAGGGTCTGCGATTTTTAATACTTCTAATTATTCTGAAACCATTGCTGAAATGAGAAAAAAACTTGAGAAAATAAAATGAATAAACCGAATTCTAATTTTAGCATGCGTCATGTCGCACTCGTTGTAAAAAATCTTGAAGCATGTGAATTGTTTTACACAGAGTTATTAGGAATGAAATTAGAATGGAAGCCTGATCCTGATAATATTTATCTGACATCAGGTAACGATAATTTAGCATTGCATCGCGCGCCGAAAGATTTTCATCCTGAAAAAAATCAACGCTTAGATCATTTTGGATTTATTTTAGAAAATAAAGATGATGTGGATGCGTGGCACAATTATTTACGCGAAAATAATGTTGTGATTAAAGCCGTGCCGAAAGATCATCGCGATGGCACGCGAAGTTTTTATTGTGCGGATCCAGATGGAAATATCGTTCAGTTTATTTATCATCCGTAATAATCATATTATTTTTAATTAAACTAATAGGAACACGATAGAAATATCCCAATTCTATTGCTTTTTCAATGAGAGAAGATTTGCACGAACATTGAAACTTAACTTTTAATTCATTGATATAAACTTCGATCGTACGAAATGATAATCCTAATATTTTTGCAATAGTCTTTGCATTTTTCCCTCTTAATATATAAAACAAACATTCTTCTTGGCGACGAGTTAAATGTAATTCATGCGCACTATCAGAAATGGAATAAATTTTATGTTGCACTTTTTTTTCTGATTTCTCAGGATCATATTGGCTGATGGAATTTAAAATTTTTAATGTCGCCGTATCTGTTAAAATGGTCCCTATAAATAAAATTCCTAAAATATCATTATTGGGTGCGTAAATAACCGATTTTTGAGAATAATAATAAGTTAATGAATGGCTAAACTTTAAAACATTAAATGAGCGCCATTGTTTTTTTGTTTCAAGCACTAATTTATCTTGCGCAATAATTTTATCTGCAATTTCAACTGCATCACATTTCCAATCATAATCTTTTGTGCCTAGGTAACTATCAACATTTTTATAGCCTGCTAATTTTGCACATAATTCATTGGTTGCTGCATAAACAGAATCAACTGTTTTCCATGCTACAAAACCAGGCATTTGAGAAATGATATGAGATAAACTTTTTGAAAACATTTCATTACTGACGGAAGAAATATCTGAAAATTTTTGCAACGCATTGACAGAGAGAGCCATACTTTTTCTCCTTCAATCTAAATTGACAGGACACATAGCCTACCGCATTTATTTCGAAAAAGAAAATCTATAATTTATTTTTAATAACCCGTTGAGAATTTTCATTTTTTTCTTCTGTCTTGTGGGTATGAGAAAGATGTGGCGCTAATCTTTTTGCAATAATGTGGATACTCTCTTGATGCATGACAAATTCTTCTCGTCCGTGATTAATCTCTCTTAATTTTTCACGAATATCATTAATAAAATCTTCCTGTAATTTTTGATCTTTCAAAACAAAATAACAACCACACCATTGGCGCGTAAAACCAATAAAATCTTCTATATCGGTAGGATGTTTAGAAAGAACGCGCTCTACAGATCCACCGAAATGTGTGTGGTCTAAAATTTTTTGATACGCGGATTCATTTAAAAACGTTTGTGGTTCACGATAATTTTGAAAATACGTTTTCCATTTGGGAGAATTCGCAACACCTTTAATAATTTCATGAGGAAAATCATAACATGGCAATAATATATGAATTTTTCCTTCGTCGTTTAAATGAGCATGAAAATTTTTAAATGTCTTTTCTAAAAAATCTTCAGGGATCCATTGCAAACAAAAAAACGAAGTAATTAAATCGAATTTTTCTGACAATTTAAAATCAATTGCATCTGCGTGAACAAAAGATAAATTTTTTCTTCTCAAAAAAGAAGCTTTTTTAAGCATGGAAATATCTTTATCTAAGCCGATGACTTTTCCTGGACTCACCTCATCTGCCATAAAAACTGTGTTGTCTCCATCGCCGCAGCCTACATCTAAAACTTTTATTCCTTTTTTTAATTTCCCTTTTAAACTTGCACGCGCACGATATTTTTGGCTTTTAGATTTTTTTGAGTAATCGTCACCGTCCCATTTAAATAATGTATTACTTGAACTCATATAAAACACCATACCCCGTAGACAATACGGATACAAAAAATAATGCCATTCTAAAAATAATAGGGTGCCACATCAACCTATACTTATCATTACCATAGGAGAAAATATCATGACTTCGCCAAAAAAATCTTTAAAGAGACCGGGTATTTTTAATAATGATGACAGCTCTAAAGAAAAGAAAATAAAACAAGAGGAAGGAGCAAAACCGCCTAGCGTTAATGCGAAAAATTATAGTATTTTTGCAAGCGGTGAAACTTCAAATAATCAAGAAAAGGAAACAAAACAAGATCAAGGAAAAGAAACATTCGTCTTTAATTCTCAAAAATCGTTAGGGGAGATGACAAAAGAATTAGAGATGCCGATATTGGAACAAAAACGATATCAGTTTGACTAATGTAGATTGCGTAGCGGATCCGAGCCGCGCGCGTAAGCAAGCGTGTACAAATTTTTAATTACCGAGAAGTTAATTAGAACATACACGCTTGCTTACGCGCGCGGCTCGGATCCGCTCGTTTTTACTATTTTTCTTTATCTTTGTCAGAATCTTTAAATGAAGATCGAAATGCGCTGGGTTGCAAACGTGTTAAACTTGCACGCGCACGATATTTTTGACTTTTAGAATTTTTTTAGTAATCATTTCCATCCCATTTGAACAACCTGAATACTTTTTTGTTATTTCTAGAGCCCATAAATAAAAAATCCTCTAAATTAAAAAGGTAATGAGATGAAAACAAGTGACGCATTAAATCAGCCACTGATGGATTCTAACGCATCTCAACCATCCGATCCAATGGTAGGAAAAGTAATCGCATTCGGATTCAATAGCACACTTGTTGCAGTCCACATGATTGGAAATTGTTTAATTCTTTCTTCTCTTGGACCCGATGAAGAAGCTGCTGCAAGTTTAACATCGAGCATCATTGGCGCAATCAATGGAACTATCGCGGGTATTCTGTTAACAACAGGAAATCAATTGGGCGATGCGTTAGAAGAAAAAGAAATTAATGATACTAAAATTGCATCAATCATCAAAATAGCGTGGCAATTAAGTTTCTATTTAGGATTGCTTTCAACAAGTTTATTTTTATTAATGCGTCTTTTATTACCTTACATTTTAACATTCAATACCGGTGTCATTGCAGGCAATTTTTTAATGGCGTTTGCGATTGCTGCTATTCCAGAATTATTCATCGTTACCAATGGACTCATTATCGGACAAATCGAAAAAAACGCTATTATTCCCTTAGTTTCTGTTGCTCTCTATCGTTTACCTGCATTGGCTTTATCCTATACTTTTTCAAAAATTTATTCGTTAGGTGCAATAGGCGTCGGATTAGGTGCTGCAATCGGCGCAGTATTTTCTGCGATTGTGATGCAACTATATCTGCTGCGAGAAATTTATAAAAAATATAATTTATACAATCACATCATTCCTGATCGTAATCTTTTATTAAAAAGTTTTTTAAAAGAAGGATTGAAACTTGCATTATTAAGATTCAGCGAATGGGGCAATTTAGCAGCAATCGTATTACTCATTGGACATTGGGATAATTCTACTTTAAAAATAATGCAGCCCGCTATTCAAGCAACAACATTAATTAATTTAAATTCACAGGGAATGTCACTTGCCGCGATGATGTATACAACACGGCATCGGAAAAAACAAACGGAACAATATAAGTTATTTCAAGAAACATCATCAGAACACCATTTAGAAAATTTTTCTAAATTGAGCAAAGAAAATAAATCTATTTTTTACAAAAATAATTTTGCGGGTTTATTACTGACAACTATTTTTTTTACTTCAATTTATTTTAAGCGCACCTCATTCATGCATTTATTTTTAGATTCCGCTATTAAACAAGAACAATATGATAAAGCAAATCAATTTTTACTCGCGAGTTTAATTAGCACGTATCCCGATATGTTAAGAATTGTTTCGGGTGGAACATTAAGAGGCTGGGGTGACATACTTTTACCGACTCTTTTCAGTATCGCTTGTATGACAATCGTAGGTGTCCCAACAGGCGCAGCAGTTGCATACGCAGCCAGCAATGCGATTTGGTTTCTTTGGTTGCGCGCTGCAACCATGGGAGTCTCTACGTTAGCCAATTGGGGTTTGCTGGCTCGGCGCACAAATGAAGATAATCAATTATATTCGCAGGAAACAGTTAAATTAAATGCTCCAAAATTTGGAAGTTTATTTCATCATTCAAACCCATTAGACTCTTCAGTCGCCGCATCCCAAAATTTACGAGATGCAGATGTTTCAAAAGAAACTGTAAGGGAAACGTTACCGATCGCGATTTTATAAGGATAACAACCGATGGATACAAACTTAGAATTAAACGAATTTCTCTCGCAAAAAAAAATCGCTGGAAAAAAAGAATTAATTCAAACCATGCGCTTTTTAAGTCAAGAACACTTGACTGAATTTTCTGAAGAGAAAATAGCAAGCTGGCCTGATGAAATATTTCTTGAACCTCGTTTGTTTTCTTTGTTAATGCAAGAAAATAATCACCATTCACCTACCCAATTATTATTGGATCGCTTTCCAGAGTTGCGCAGCAACAATCAACAAATTGTTTTATCTTCTAGAACAGAAATCGACATTGTAAAATTTCCAGATCAAATCGTATCTGATTTTTTAAAAGAACAAATTGGAAATTCTGGAATCATCACCTACCCCAAATCTCAACCCTATTTAAATAATTTATCTACTGCATTAAAAATTATTCATGACTGCAATATTAAGTTCTACACACAGCTCATTGACTGTGTTAAATCAGTTGTTTTATTTGAACATCCCCACGCGAATTCACTTGCTGCTTTAGGATTACACGGCATGATTTTTTTAAACGTACGATGGCCTACAAGTATTTTATTTTTTATCGATGCATTTGCTCATCAAGGAGGGCACGTTATTCTGAATGAAGCAACACTCAATCGAGAAGATTTTTTTATTATTGATCCAGATACATTACTTGGCACTGTGGTAAATCAACAAAATGATCGTCGCTCTGTTTATGAAGCGCTGCACGGGTTATATACAGAATATCAAGTCATTGAAAATCTTTTATTAGCAGAAGAAAAAAGTTTATTACCTGAAAATGAAAGAGCTGAATTGATTGGACGACTTGCTTATATTAACAAACGATTCCAAAAAGATATTTTAAAAATAGATTCAGAAAAAAATAATATTTTTTCTGAAGAAGGACTAACACTATTTAACATCTTCAAAAAATTGTGCGATCAATTAATTAATCAAAAACCTGAATTAGCTAAAGTAGATTTATCAGGTCAGTTAAACGAATTCGATGTCACAGAATTTATGAAAAAAAATACTTTTTAAGGAGGATCCAATGAATATCAATTTCTCTAATAAACCTGTCATTGCTTGCGTTCATTTATTACCTACGCCTGGAACACATTTATACGATGGAGACATCGATAAAATTTATATGACTGCTATTTCTGATGCAAAAATTTTTTTAAAATATAAAGTCGATGCATTAATTATAGAAAATTTTCGTGATAGGCCTTTTTATCCCGCAGAAGTGCCTGTTGAAACCACCGCAATGATTGCAGGTGTTGCGAGAGAAATTGTAAACATAGCAGATATTCCCGTAGGCATTGCTGTTTTACGAAATGATGCCGCTGCTGCTTTAGCAATTGCCACCGCCGTCAAAGCAAATTTTATTCGTATTAATGTTCATGTGGGTGCTGTACTCGCTGAACAAGGAATCGTTTATGGAAATAGTCATCACACGCTTAGATTACGCGCCAATCTTAAATCCAATGTTGCTATTTTTTCTGATGTTGCAGTGAAACATTCTAATCCATTCGTCTATAAAAATATTTCTCAAGAAGTGAGAGATGCATCCGATCATTCAGAAGCGATTATTGTATCTGGAGAAAAAACAGGAATTGAAACAGATCCCCAAAATTTATTAGACGCTAAAAAAGCAACGCGTAAACCTGTATTAATTGGCAGTGGTGTCACGCCTGATAACATCCACAATGTTTTTGAAGCTGCAGATGGTTTTATCGTAGGCAGTTATTTTAAAAAAGAAGGTATTGGAAAAGCATTAGTGGAAGAAACACGAGTGAAAGTTTTTATGGAAAAAATTCATTCGTTACGTAATTCACTCGTGACCACTGGTTAATAATTTTTTAAAAATTTCGGAAGCAGCATTGACTTCCTCAAGATCAACTTGTTCATCTGCTTTATGTGAATATTTTGGATCACCTGGACCAAACACTAAACTTGCTTTAGAAATTTTTGAAAGCACGCCTGCTTCGCTACCATAAGAAAATGCTTCAGGATCGCATTGACCTGTTGTTTGTTTTATCCAAGAAAAAAATTCTTTTACGGTAAGATCATCGACTGAACATGTATTAGCAGGAGAAACAAAATGAGGAAAATTTATTTCAAACGAATGTTCTCCCATATGTTCTTGTAAAAAAATAGTTAACTCAGTTAAAAAATCAGTTTCTGTCATTTCAGGTGAAAATCGCGCATCAAACCACAGTGTTGTTTCTGCAGGCGTAAGATTCATATCCCCATCCCCAATAATTTTTGTCGGTGTAATATTCGCCGCGCTCAAAAGAGGATTATAATTTTTTATTTTTAACAATTGATTAAAATGATTAATACACTCTAATAATTTTCCTGCAGCAAAAAGAGAATTTTTAGATTTAGGATAAGCTGCGTGTCCAATATCGCCATTCATACGAATCGTTGATCTAATAATTCCTTTTTGCATAATAATCGGAATGAGTTGAGTCGGCTCACCGGTAATAGCTAAATCAATTTGTTTAGGAGAAAAAAATTCTGTTAATTTTTTTGCACCTTTTAATTCGTGTTCTTCATCAATACTTGCAACAAAATAACATTCACGTCGATAAGCAGAATGCGCAACGGCTAATAATGCATTCATCATTGCAGCTAACGAACCTTTTGCATCTGCACTACCTCGACCGATTAATCGTGTTCCTTCAATGCGAGGAGTCAATTCTTTATCTGCATCAAAAGATGCAGGATACGTATCCATATGCGCACTCAATAAAATAATTTTATCATCTGCTTTTTCACCACGCGCGAGGGAACCAATCACATTACATCGCCCTAGTTCCACTTCTTGCGTCACAACACGAATGCCCGCTGCTGTTAAAGTTGATTTAATAAATTCACCTAATTTTATTTCATTATCTGTCGATGCAGCATGTTTAAGACGAGGATTAATACTGGGAATCGCAACAAGTTGACTGAGTAGCTGTGATAAATGTGATAAATTTTTCATAGTGTCACTCCTAATTTATCTGCAACGCTTTGTAAATTTACAACTTCTCCGACTAGAAATACACCCTCGTAGACAATACGGATACATTAGAAATGTTATTTGAGAATAATACGCTTGTCATGTAATGATACTTACGTGACACCCAATCAACAATCTTAATTAGGAGGTTTTTATGAAAATCAATAAAGATTTATTGAAGCGTCTTAAAAAAGGTGGCGTATTAAATGGCTGTCAAGATCAATGTGATTAATTGAGATTGGCACATTCTCTCACCTAAATTTGAATGATAAATACAAATCAAATGGGCTCTGTATTTATTCAGCTTGGATTTAGGTGAGTTTTTTTTGAATATCTAAAAAATCTATAATGGGGTGGCTCACATGTTGAATATTCCTATTGCTTCAGAAGAAAAAGAAATTTTACCAATTAACATCGGACAAAAAAATAAATCTCATACTCCCGGTATTGGATTTTTACTCGCGGGAGTAGCATTACCTACAACGCTAGGATTAATCATGTTGTTACAAGGTCGCTGCAATAATAACGGAAATTTCAGCGAATTATTATGTGAAGCACCTCCTTTCGGTAAAGATGCGCAAAATATTGTATCTATTGCTGCTGGAGGTAGCTTATTATTCGAAGCATTTGCAAATTTTATTAAATATATTATCGGTGCTGCGGGTTCTTATAAAAATAAATCATCCGCATTTACTGAAAGTTTATTATTAGAGAGCGAAGCACCTGACGACATCGCACTCAAACCTGTTTCATCATATCGACTTCCATTCTCACTCATTTACCCCTATTTATTAGGCATTATTGATAATATTGTTTTTACATTAGGATCTGTATTTCCAATCAGTCGCGATGCGATGAATTCGTTGCATACAAAATTAGAAGACAGTCATTTAATTCCTAAAAAATTAACTGTCAGCAATTTACAAAATACAAATAATATTTTAAATAAAACATTTATAGGAGTGCTTTTTGCAAATGCTTTCGCACAAGTATCAGGTTTATCTTATTACACTAAATTAGTCACACTCGTAGGATTAGTCTCTTATGTTTTTTTTCGGCAACTCACTTCGATTGAAAGCGCTCGCTTAATTCGTCAACAACTCGAACTTAAAAAAACATTACATGATCTAAAAACATTTGTTGTGGATCCATTAAAAACAAATTTAAGCGATGGAAAAAAAGATGGAGAATGGACACAATTTACAAAAACATTAGATAAAGCGATTAAACCCCTTGGATTAGATAATCAATTTCTTACACTCGAGCAAACACATCAGCTATTACAAAACATGGATACTCATCTTGATGAAAAAATCAATAAGCAATCTTTTTCTGAGGATGAAAAAAATAGAATATTACATATAAAAAATAATTTAATTTTTAAATCATCTGCAGATGCAAAAATGTCTTATACAAACAGCGCACGGTTTTTTCATGCTCACTTGCCAAAACAACCTGCTGCTGTGAGTCATTCTAATGCGGTAGGAATGGGATTAATTATTCTCAATTTATTTTTACCTCCTTTAATTGCAATGGGAACCGCATCATTAACAGCTGTTGTTGTTAGCAACGTTTTATTATCACTCGCAACTTTTATGCCACTCAATGGATTAACAGAATGGGAAAATGATTTATGGGGTTTTCAAAAATTAATTAGTGGTAATGGTGATGAAAAACCAAATTCATGTAATTCATTTTTAGCTTTTTTTGTAGTAAATTTACCAAAATTGCAAGGATTCAGTGGCGCAGCAGAAGGAGTAGGAATTTCTGTAGGTAATACTCAAATTGCTCTTGTGTGTGAAAGTATTAACATGGTATTAGCATTGGTACGCTCACTGATTACGTTGCCTTATGCAATCAAAGAAGCGTGCAGCCCAGCAGCCGAACAATCATCCATCGCACGATTAGCAAGAGTGATGTAATTTTTCAAAGAGAGGAATCATGATGATAAAAGCACTCATATTTGATTTAGATTATACATTGGTGGATGCTTCGCAAGGTATTTTTCTTTGTGTAAATTATGCAATGAAAAAAATGAATCATCCTGAATATGTTTATGAAAAAGTGGCGATTATTATTGGTATTCCTCTCTTAAAAATTTTTGCAGCACTGACAGGAGATGATGATCAGGAAAAAGCTCGCACATTTCAAAATTATTTTATAGAACATGCAAAAAAAGTATTGATAGATAATACACGCCTCTATGACTCTGTCATTCCAATGTTAAAAAAAGCGAAACAGCAAGGATATAAGCGCGCTATCGTTACCTCTAAATACCGCTATGCATTGGATGATATTTTAGATCGATTTAAATTAAGAGATTATTTTGATTTTCATATTGCCGGCAATGAAATTGAAAATCCTAAACCTGATCCTTCTAGTATTATCCGTGCACTTGCGCATTTAAAAGTACTTCCTGAAGAAACGGTTTATGTGGGCGATAGTGATATTGATGCGGAAGCTGCGCAACGTGCTAAAGTAAATTTTATTGCTGTGTTAACAGGACAAACTCAGCAAGAAAAATTTTTTCCTTATCCCTATATTGCCATTTTACCTAATTTAAATAGATTGCTCGACATCGTATCATTAAAAAATGCGACACAAAATTTATTGATTCATTCAAAACCCAATGAAGAAAAAAAGAAGGCTCAAACAAATCATACAATAAAACTGCGCTCTGCTTTGTAACGATATTTATTTTTCTTTATCTTTGTCAGAATCTTTAAATGAAGATCGAAATGCACTGGGTTGCAGACGCGTTGATAAGGGTGTGGGGCTAAATGTTTGGGATTGGTTTTGTGAAGTGGTTTCGCCTGATGATGAAGGTTGAATTTTTACATCGGCAGAATGAAATTCTTGAATGATATCCATCCCTTCTAAAAGGGAATAGGTTGTATTTTGTTTTGTTTCGATATCTTTTTTTAATTCTGTTTCAATAAATTTTTTTGCGTCTTCTATTTTATTAAAGGGTGGATGTTGAATGGGGGAAGATTTTCCAGTGCCGAATTTTTTTGTGATCT
>Ga0207084_1026_pt1 | contig 42294 bp, 39 predicted proteins | sample Alteio_BWMinHeat_55_FD_153543 | JGI IMG/M metagenome (GOLD analysis project Ga0207084, IMG submission 153543) | Enriched cells from forest soil in Barre Woods Harvard Forest LTER site, Petersham, Massachusetts, United States -... | ecosystem: Environmental > Terrestrial > Soil > Temperate forest >...
CAACAAACTACATGGATTGATTTAATGTATGCGCGACCGGGTTCAGGTAAATCTGTTTTATCTAACGCAATTAATTTAGCACTTTGTTTATCAGGTGGATTGCCACGATTACCACGCATTGCAATTGTTGATATTGGTCCATCCAGCAGTGGACTTATTTCGTTATTAAAAGAAGCATTGCCAACAAAAGAGCGTCATTTAGTTGCGTATCATCGATTACGAATGACATCTGAATATTCAATTAATCCGTTTGATACGCAATTAGGATGTCGTTTCCCTTCTCCACTTGAACGTGGATTTCTCGTGAATTTTATTACATTACTTGCAACACCGCTCGGTGCAGAACGACCGTATGATGGTATTTCTGATATGGCAGGATTAATCGTCGATGAAATGTATAAGTATTTAGCTGATGATGGTAAACCGCATCTTTACACAAAAAGTATTGAGCCTCTTATCGATGATCTTTTAAGTGAAATTGGATTTGTGATGGATGAACACACCACATGGTATGAAGTCACTGATGCATTATTTTTAGCGGGATTTAGACATGAAGCAATGCTTGCGCAGCGTTATGCTATGCCAGTGTTACCTGATGCAGCTGCAATTTGTCGTACACAACCCGTTGAAGATTTATATGGACAAGTGAAAGCACCAACAGGTGAACCGTTAATTCAAGCATTCAGTCGTATGATTTCAAGTGCAGTGCGAGAATATCCTATTATTTCAGGTGTCACAAAATTTGATTTAGGGGATGCGCGCGTTGTTTCACTTGATTTAGATGAAGTTGCAAAAAGTGGTGGAGAAGCAGCAGAACGTCAAACTGCTGTCATGTATATGTTGGCGCGTTATGTGTTAGGACGTAGTTATTATTTAACAGAAGATGCGCTTTCTGATTTTCCAGAAGCCTATCGCGAATATCATCGTGGAAGAATTTCAGAAATTCGTGAAGATCCTAAACGACTTGTTTACGATGAATTTCATCGCACATCAAAAGCACGCGCAGTGCGTGATCAAGTTATTTTAGATATGCGTGAAGGAAGAAAATGGAATGTGCAAATTGCATTAATTTCACAATCACTCGATGACTTTGATCCTGTGATGGTGGAATTCGCAACATCAATTTTTATTATGGATGCAGGACCTGAACAATCCATTAAACGTTCAACAGAAATTTTTGGTTTATCTGAAACAGCGCGTGTTGCATTAAAAACACGTGTGCACGGACCACGTGAAGGTGGCGCAACGTTTCTCGCGCAATTTGCAACAAAGTCGGGAATGAATACGCAATTATTAACAAGTACATTAGGTCCTGTGGAATTATGGTCATTCAGTACGACAGCAGAAGATGCGCGATTACGAAATAAACTTTATCAAAAAATGGGTCCCGCAGAAGCCCGTCGTGTGTTAGCGAATTTATTTCCAAATGGTTCTGTGAAAGCACTTGTTGAAAAACGTCTTGCCTTGTTAAAAGAACAACAAGGTGTGATAGAAGAATCCAGTGAATTAGGAATTATTGATCAGCTGATGGAAGAAATTTTATCTGCATACAGCAAAAATCCAGATGTGAAAAATTTACCGAAATAGATAGAAAAAATAATTGAAAACTACTCCACTAATTTCTGCGGTAGCTGCAATTTTTGTAAATTAAGCGGTAAAAATGGGTTGAAATGACCTTGTGTGAATAATAAATATTTTGCTTTGTTTTGATTCATTTCTAATTTCAGCATTAATTCGTTTCGTGCAATTACTTTTTCTGTCGATTGATTGACTAATCGAAACCAACCCCATTTTCCTGCTAAAGAATTTTTTTCAATTTGATTATTTTTAGATGTGAAGTGGATAGTTGTAAGTGGTGCGGAGTGTTTTCCGGGCCATGATAATGCGTACGGAATCGGCGGCATTTCTTTTTCATAATTAATTTCTTGTCCGTTAATCGAAAGCGTTACATTTTTTGCATTGCCTTGTAATGCAGTTGGCTGCAATGTAAACGAAACAAATAATTTATTATCCCCATTGGGGAAAAAAGCATGTTGAATACGAAGCACATGTTGTAATTGCGCGAGAAATTCATTTGAAAACGCGAGCTGTTCGTTATCTATTTTTTTCCATTGCCATTCTTTTTTAGAATCATCGATGAAAGGTTTTAATAAATGTTGATAAAAATTCGCAAGCAATCCTTGTCCACCTAATAATAAAGTGAATTGATTTAAATCCACTTCTTCTTGTGCTGTCGTAGAAAAAGGATAGTGATTTACAATTTGCGCATTATACGTTGGCACAATATTCATTTGCCAAAATTTATCGAGATATTGGCTGGTTTCTATCATTTCTAAACGCCATGTTTGTGTTGCAATATCGTCTAACCAATTTTTAAAAGGCGCAGGACTTTCTGCAGCTAATTTTTTTAATTCTATAATGGGATCCGATGTGCGATTCAACATGCGCGCGCTTGTTAATTGCAAAATTGTTTTTTCTGAATGCGAAATAGAAAATAAATTTTCTTCTATCTGTTTGAAATTCAAAAGCGCTTTATAAAAAAGTGTATTCGTTTGAGTTTGATTATTCGCAAGTAACTGATGGATTGTTTTTAATTTTGGATTAGCTGCTAATACGAATTCAGGTGAAGTGTTATCTTGAATCACATTTAATAATTGTAATAAAGGGGATTGATCACTGATCAATAGCGCTAACGTATTTTCCATTTCTTGTAAATTTTTAATCGGCGCTAATTGAATTGTCGAAATAAAATTTTCCCATCGATCTGCATAATGATGAATGTATTGCGTTCGCAATTGATCTGTTATTGCTGAGAGATTAGCTGGGTTTACATGTTCTCCTGTCACCCAATTTCCTTGAATGGCTTCAGTTGCGGCGGTAGGAATTTCTTCCGCGATAATTTTATCAAACGCTGCGCGTGTGAACATTTCAGGAATACTATTTGTTTTATTGGTGAAAACAGTGTGAAGTGAAATCGCATTGTTTTGGTTATGATTCGATTTTAATATCACATACGCTAATTCAGAAGCCAATAAGGTACTCAATTGTTTTTGCGCGCGCGCAATAATTTCTTCATTGAGTTTCATTGGCTTCCAAGCAGATGTCAGAGCAAGCACAATGTGAGAATAAAGTTCTTCATTATTTTGGGGAAGCGTTGTTTTCACTGTGGCTGCAACAAAATCTGCTTGCCTATGTTCTGCGGCATCTCCTAACATTAAATACGCTTTTAATGCACTGTATAAACGCTCTGGATTTTTTTCAGTGCTTGCTTGCAGATAATTTTCTAAATTATTTTTGATTTCAGGTAACACAATGGCTTGTAATGCTTGGCTGTAAATACCTTGCGCTGTTTGCTGTGATTTATTCGAATAAAAAGAAAGTATATTTACTACATTTGAAAATCGATGACGTGACGTGACAGCAGCGTGTTGCAATGAATTTAATAAAGGTAATATTTTACTGAGTCGTTCATTTTGATCAGAACTTTGCTGCAAAAATAATTGATATTGTGATAATTCATTTTGAAGTGAATACGCTTGTTGAACGCCGTGTTGAAAATCTTCTCCTAAAAAAACAGCAGCTGTTGTGACCACAGCTGTTGCAGCAGTATAAATAATTCGTCTATACCAACGTCGATGCGAAGCGTGCGCATGCGCATGATGCACAGCGGGTGTGACAAATAATCCCTGCATTAATAATTGTGTAATAAAATAAGTGCGCGATGTTTCTGTCGGTGCTTGTATGATTTGTAATGCATTTTGCGTTGAAAGTGTGAGTGGATTATCAGAAGAAAATTGAATAGCACTCGTGAGATAAACACTTTGCAAACATAAATTCAAATCCGTTGTATTCAGTGATTTTAATAAATTTGAAATCGATTCTTTTACACGTTCAATGTGTAATGGAAAATCTTTAATAAGTGGACGCGATTGAAGATTTCGTTCTTGATGCAATCGCCATAATAATTGTTTATTCACTCGTTTAATTAATGCATTAAATCGTTGAGTAAAAATATCTTGTAATTTTTCATGTTCTTTTAAAACAGGTAATGTGACGCCCCACACTTGAGCTAGTTCATCTTGATTGTAATCATTGAAATATTCAGTAAATCCAGGCAATAAATCACATTTTGTAATCACTAAATAAACAGGTAATTGTTGACCGAAATGATTTTTTAATTCACGAATGCGGCGTTTTAAATCATCGAGTGAATAATTTTGTTTAGCGAGTTCAGGTAAATTTAATGTAACAACAATTCCACTGAGCGCATTTTTTTTTCTGTGTTGCTTAATGTAATTTAATAATCGATACCAAAGATTCGCAAAGGGCTCTTTGTTAGAAAGATATGTGCTGGGAACATCCACAAAAACAGCATCACGCGTTGCCCACCAATCACAGGTATCGGAGGCAGAAATATTTTTTAATGATTCAGGTTTAAATTGTTTTGAAAGAATAAAATGAACGTTTGCGTTTGCAAGCAAAGAAGTTTTTCCGGAACTTGCAGGGCCAATCAATAAATACCAAGGTAATTCAGATAAATGAATATCACGTCCGTGTTTGTGGATGGTTGTCTTTTTTAAAAATGCCATTGCACCTAAAAATCGTGCTTGTAATAGTTGTAATTTTTTCATTAATTCAGAAGGCGGTGTTTTTGCAGGTTTTGTGTGTACTGTGCTGGCTTTTAAAATGTGAATCAATGCCCATCCTAAAAAAAGTAATGCAATTAAATAAATTCTTTTTTCAGGCGACAGTAAAGGCGCCGTGTGATTGATGACTAAAAAGGGCCCTGCAAACCAAATCACAGAAGAAAATAAAAAAAGTAATAACCACGGTATGGTTTTTTTATTAAGAATTTTTTTCATAAAGAATTGATTTTCCAATGCGCATGAGTTCTTGATAGGCTTGATTTGAAATCGTATCGAGCATTTGCCCTAAACCAATAAATAACACCATCACGATCGCTGTTGTGAGCATAACAACTATCCACAAAGAAAGTGGTTTATTTTGTATTTTCGGTGGGTGTGTTTTTTTAGGAAGAGGAGAAAGTGTTTTACTAAAATCTCCGCGCATGCTGCGAATATGTTTATAAAGTGAATGTGTAATTTGTTCTAACTGATATTGACCAAATTCTGTTGCGCGATAACTTCCTTTAAAACCTAAACTTAAACAAAGATACATAAATTCCATAAGATCAATATAACGTGTGGGATCTTGCACGATGCGTTCTAGAATAACAAAAAACCGATCTTTATTTTGATGCGGAATATCTTGATTGAGTGTTGTGAGTAAATTGTAATTTTCCCATTGTCCCTGACCGCCCCATGCTGTATTTGAAATAATATCATCTAACGTTGCGCACAATGCGTAACGACTCACGAGTAAATATTCAGAACTGTATCCGCGCGCTTTTGCGGCATCCTGAAACGTATTCATTTCTGTGGTGAGTTCTTTTTGTAATTTATTTAAATGACGATACGTTTTTAATTGTTTTAATTTTCCAACAATAGAAAATAAATAAGCGGCTGTATCGACGAGTGGATTTAATCCTGATTTAGGATGATGTGTGATAAAAGGATTCGATAAAAATAAATGCTGATTTGTTTCAGCAGGAGGTGTGATAACAGTTGATTGTGTTAAAGAAGAAGTATCTGCTGAAGAAGAAGGCGTCGTATCATTTTTTTTTATTTGTTCGGTATGAATCATCGCTTTTCGCATCCCTGGCATTTTTTGCGATTATATACCCATTCAACCTCAAGATGCGAATCTTAACAATTCATCTTGCTGCGAATTTTAAACGTTTTTCACTCGAAAAACCTCACAATACAATTAAGTATTGCTGCGGTTTTTCTCAATCAAAACGTTTAAACTTTTTGCAATCTGAATGTTAATTTTTCGCATCTTGAGGTTGAATGGGTATTCTAGAAACCACGCGTTCTTCTAAATTTTATTCTAGCATTCCATATGTTTTTAATTTTTTGCGTAATGTTCCGCGGCTGAGTCCAAGTAATACCGCTGCGCGAGATTGATTTCCGCGAGTGTATTCCATCACAGCTTCTAATAAAGGTACTTCCACTTCTGCGAGGACTAATTCATATAAATTATTCGGAGATTGTCCTTTCAATTGTGAAAAATAGCTTTCAAGTGCTTGACGAACACTGTCATGAAGCGGTTGGTTTTTATGGGCGACTAAAAATGGAGAAGCTGCTTTTTGAGCAGTATTGCTATTGTCGAAAGTATTTGTTGTCATCGTTGTTCATCTCTCTTTGCGTATTAAAAGACCAAAGTATGTTATTCAGGCGGCAATTATAGCAACTGATTGCACAACGATCAACCAGTAATTTAACCTAAAAGCTATATGATACTTTAAACCCAGTTTTCAATTGGGTAAAAATTTTTGAACTGAAATCCCTTACAATTTTTTTATGACATTGTAAGGGATTTTTTTATTTTATGATTTATGCGCGTGCAGCTGCTGGGTTTAATTTTGATGTTGCGCTTGCTGTGTTGTTGGGACCACCGGGAGCATGTGGGAGCGAGTCGGAAACTGCTGCTGGTTTAAATGATCCCGCGACTGAAGGAAGTGAAGCAGCTGTTGTTTTTGTTGTTGCTGTGCTCGCAGCTGTTCTTTGATCTGGTGGTGAAGGTGTTCTGGAAAGTGGTGGTGTGGTGCTAGTTGATGAAGGTGCAGATGAAGATAATGCTTTTGTGATTGATGCTGTTTTTCCATCGAGTGAGGTGGGGGATGGAGGGGTGTTTGGTGATGCTGCGTTGCTTGATGGTGATGATGATGCAGATGATACTGGAGTTGGTGTTGGAGTAACATTATATGATGTTAAAAATGTCAGCATAGCTGCAACGTCGAATGGTTTTTGTTTTGCAATAGCAAGAGCTGCGAGGAATTTTGGCAGTTGTGTTTTTGTTTTATCGTTGAAAATATCAATGAGTTTATTTTCAGCATCAGTAGAAATTTTATGACGCTGTCTTACGCGTTCTTTTAATGTCATTAATTCTTTATGATCATTTTCAACTTTTGTTAAAGCTTCCCGATTAGCGCGATTATCTATATATCGAGTTAAATCGATACCTGTTGTATTTTTAAGATCAGTAACTTCTTTTTCTGTTGTTTCTAACAAAGCAGTAAGATGGTCAATTTTGGGAACTTGCAACAAGCCTTTTTCTTTTGCGCCACGAACATACGTATTGAAATCTTTGTTTATAGTTTTCCTATGAGCAGATAATTTTGCTTGCATTTGATTTGCATCAGTATCCAAAATGGTTTTTAAACTCCTTTCACCTTCTTCTACTTTCAATTGAATTGTATTTTGACAAGTTGTTCGTTCAGCGATGTCGTCTTTTGCTTTTCTTAAAGCAGCAAAAAATTGATTTGAAGTGCTATCTAATAGTTCTGGAATTTCAAGTAATCTTGCTGCAACTTTTTTGGGATCAATGATTTTAAAATCAGCAAATAATTTGCCTGAATCAATTTGAGCTTTCATTTCTAAAGCATTTTTTCTTAGTTCTGCAATAGCTTGTTTTCTTTCTGCAGCAATTTGCGTTAATTCACCTTCCAATCCTTTAATGTCTGATATTATCTTGCCTCGTCTATCATATGCATCTTTTAAATCTTTTCGGATTTCTGCTAAGCGTCTTCTTGCTTCTTCTTGGCTTATTTGTGGTTGCGCTGCTGATTGCATATGGGTTCTCCCTGATTCGTTTATTTAAAATAAAAAATCTGTATTTCATTGAAAATAGCACTACAAGATATGCTAAAGATTGCCCGGGTGCTTGCGTAGTGCAGAAAGTGCCCAGATTATATCCATGTTTGTAGTATCAAACAAGTCTTTTGATGGGGTTAAATCTTATTGAGAAATAGAGGAAAAACTTACATCTTTGGTTTTGAGGTTGGAGGTTCTACGTCATTATCATCATCTAAGCTATCTTTGTCTTGTTCTTCATCCTCACCACCCGCCGTAGTATTTTCATTAGCTGCCCCCTCTACTTTAGGAGCAGGACCCTCAACTTCGCCCTCAGCCCGAGGAGCTGAAGGTGTGGGGGACTGCCCCTCAACTTCATCCAAAGGTGGAGCTGAAGGAGTCGGCATCTGACCCTCAATTTCAGCCAGAGATGGAGCTGATGGAACAGGCGCTGCAACCACTGTTTCAACAGTAATTGTCACTGCCGCTGCAGATCCGCTAGAATTTCCTGATAACTCCACCGATTTAGTATCACGATTTACAACGGAGGATTGAGAACCTTCAAGCGGTGGTGCTGAAGGAAGCGGTGCATTTCGCGCATGATTTAGTGAGTCTAAAGTCGCTTTAGTGCTAACAGTCACAGTAACAGAAGGTGGATTTAATATAGATACAAATTGTGCTTCCTGTTTTTCTTTCTTAGCGATGTAATCATTCTCTTCTGCTAGGTCTTGATTCTTACCAGCAATTTTTTTATTCGCTGATGCTTCTCTTCCATCAAGAGCAATCCCTCTTATTATTTGCACGTTATTATTTATTTTCCAGAAAGATAACATTCGATATTCTTCAGTCTGCCATTTTGATTGTTGTTCAGTAGAAGGCGTCGCAATTTTTACGCGCATACATTGGGTAACAATTAATTGAAATCGATGTTCTGCTTCTTCCGCTTTAATTTCTTTTCTTGCTAATAATTCTGGAATTTCTCCTAATCTTTCTCCTACTTTTCGCGCATCAATAATTTTAAAATCATCAAACATGCCCGCATTAATTTCCGCTCTCATTCCTACAGCAACTTGTTTTAATTCTGAAACCATTTGTTTTCTTTCTTCTGCTATTTGATGTAATTCTTCTTGTAGTTCTCTAATTTCCGCTACTAATTTATCCCGTCTCACATACGCTTCCGCTAATTCTTTTCGAATAACCACAAGCTGCTCCGCCGCAAATTGTTTTATATCCCCCGAAACATTCTTATCACCCTTATTTTGTTCTTGTAACATCTTCAAATAAGTTAAAAGCGCTTCAGTGTCTCTATCAGTTTCTCTTTGTTTTTCTATCGCGAGTTTTTCTGAAAATGTTTTTACTAAAAAATTAAATACCTGCATTTCAATATAGTTATCGATAATTTTAAATAAAATAGCTATTTTTTTCGCAATCTCGGCGGCTTCTTCTCGTTTTAGTTTAGTGTAAGGTGTTTCGAATAAAGCAAATTGTGCAGCAAGAAAATTGAGGTCAGCTTGTTTAAAATCTTCGGCTTGCCATATGGCGCCATAGACTTCTTTTAGTTTTTTCCCTATTTTCGCAATGTCTTCCTTGATGAGATTTTGATTGATAGCCATGATTGCACACCATCAAAGTGAAGATATGCTTTCATTATAGTTGAGTATTGAAGCAAAGAGCTGATGATGCGCGGATGCCTATAAAATAAGACGTTTTTATTATTGTTAATCAGTAAGTTAATTCATTAATAATTATTAAAGTTTTTATGTTTAATTTTCAATGACATAAAAATATTTTTATCTTGTTGAATGCGTATAATTTTTTTAATGTCGCAACAGCTTATCTCTTACAAATTCAACCAATGCTCAAGAAAGTGAATATTGACGCCCCCTCGCTGGAAGTCCGTGCCGCGTAAAATATCAAGATGCAATGATTGATTCGTTTTAATGCCTTCAATCACCATTTCTTCTAATGCATTTCGCATGCGTGAAAGTGCAATTTCGCGTGTTTCACCATACGCAATAATTTTTGCAATTAAAGAATCATAATAAGGCGGAACTTTATAGCTGCTATAAATATGCGAATCGACTCGTATGCCAGGTCCACCGGGTGCATGAAAATAAGTAATGGTTCCAGGTGACGGTGTAAAATTATTAGGATCTTCCGCATTAATTCTGCATTCAATCGCATGGCCTTTAATTTTAATATCCGATTGCTTGAGAGAAAGTTTTTCACCGGAAGCAATTCGTAATTGCTGTTTGACAAGATCAATACCTGTAATCATTTCTGTCACAGGATGTTCAACTTGAATTCGTGTATTCATTTCAATGAAATAAAATTCACCATTTTCATAAAGAAATTCAAATGTTCCTGCGCCGCGATATTTCATATCACGACATGCTTGTGCACAGCGCTCACCAATTGCTGCACGTTGTTCTGCAGTAATTCCAGGTGCAGGCGCTTCTTCAATAATTTTTTGGTGACGTCGTTGAATAGAGCAATCACGTTCACCTAAATAAACAGCATCACCTTGTCCATCACCTAATACTTGAATTTCAATGTGACGTGGTGTTTGCAAATATTTTTCCATATACACTTTGTCGTTATTAAATGCAGCACGTGCTTCATTACGTGTCATTGCAATTGCATTTAATAAATGAGATTCCGTGTGCACAACACGCATTCCACGACCGCCACCACCGCCCGCTGCTTTAATAATAATGGGATATCCAATGTCACGCGCCATGCGCAGTGTTGCTTCATCATTATCATCAATGGGATCACTTGAGCCTGGAACACAAGGGATATTTAATCGTTTCATGGCTTGAATCGCAGCGACTTTATCGCCCATTTGACGAATAGTTTCTGCGTGTGGGCCAATAAAAATAAAACCACTTTTTTCAACTTGCTCAGCAAAATTTGCATTTTCTGCGAGAAATCCATAGCCAGGATGAATGGCAACAGCGTCTGTAATTTCAGCTGCACTAATAATACTGGGAATGCTTAAATAACTTTCTGCGGGAGAAGGTGGCCCAATGCAAACGGATTCATCTGCAAGACGCACGTGTAATAAATCTCGATCTGCAGTGGAATGAACCGCAACAGTACGGATATTTAATTCTTTACACGCACGCAAAATACGAAGAGCAATTTCACCGCGATTTGCGATAACAACTTTATTCAGCATAAAAATCCCCTCATTCAATAACAACGAGAGGTTGATTGAATTCAACAGGCATTCCACTGTCGACTAAAATAGCTGTAATTGTGCCTGATTTATCCGCTTCAATTTGATTAAACATTTTCATGGCTTCAATTAAACAAAGTGTGTCACCGGCTTTAACAGGTTGTCCAATTTCCACAAATTTTTTCGCGCCAGGAGAAGGTGCAAGATAAACTGTTCCTACCATCGGTGCTTTTACGCTGTGTTTATTTTCAGTCACAGCAACGGGCGCAGCTGTTGATGCTATTGTTGCTGGGGGTGGTGCAGAAACTTGTTGTGGAATCGCTGTAATAATTGCAGGATTTCTTCCTGAATCACGACTGATGCGAACAGATTCTTCGCCTTCGCGAATTTCAATTTCAGCAATACCTGTCTCTTGAATGAGTTCAATTAATTTTCTAATTTTTCGCATGTCCATTGGGGTAAGGACTCCTTAGTTGAAGAGTTAAGATAATGGTCGGCATAACGAAGCGCAGATAAATATCCTTGCGAACCTAAGCCTGAAATCACACCGATCGCAATATCTGAAAAATAAGAATGATGACGAAAAGATTCTTGTGCATAGATATTCGAAACGTGTACTTCAATAAAAGGTTTTTCCACAGCAAGTAATGCATCACGTAATGCAATGCTCGTGTGTGTAAATGCAGCTGGATTAAAAATAATAAAATTCGTTTGATCGTTTTGGCATTGATGAATGCGATTAATCAATTCACTTTCTGAGTTACTTTGAAAAGTCGTTAACGAATGCCCGAGCTCTAACGCGAGACGCAATAATTGCGCATCAATTTCCTTGAGCGAAAGTGTGCCATAAAGTTTTGTAATTCGCTGGCCTAATAAATTTAAACTAGGTCCATGTAGGACAAGCATCGTTGCCATAAGGTCTGTTTTCTCTTTAGTCCGAGTCGTGCATTTTGCATCAGAGAGTGGGTTTTGTCCAGCTAGATAACAACAGATCGCTGCATTTTAAAAGAAGTTATAGACAGTTAGCGTTTTTGTCGGATGATTTCAATTGCGGGCGGTAAAAGAGAAATCACAATAATCCCAATCACAACAAATGAGAAATTATTTTTGACGAAAGGAATATTTCCGAACCAATAGCTGACATATAACAATGTTCCAATCCATAAAAATGCACTGAGTACGTTATAAAATAAAAATTGTTTTCGGCTCATGTCACCAATGCCTGCAACAAAAGGTGCAAAGGTTCGAATGATAGGAATGAAGCGCGCTAAAATAATTGTTTTTCCACCATGACGATCATAAAACGCATGTGTTTTTTCTAAATGTTTTTTATTAAAAAACCAAGATTGTGCGGAGTGAAAAACTTTAGGCCCGATCCATCGACCGATAAAATAATTCAACGTATTTCCTGTTATCGAAGCAATTACTAATATTAAAAAAAGAAAATGAATATTGAGAGCGTTATTTGTCGTTGCTGCTAATGCGCCTGATGCAAATAGTAAAGAATCTCCGGGTAAAAAAGGAAAAATCACCAAACCCGTCTCGCAAAAAATAATAAGAAATAATATGCCATACATCCAATTTCCATACGTTGCAATCAACACGGTGAGCTGTTGATCAAGATGAAGAAAAAAATTTAGAAAAAGTTGCAGTGTGCTCATCATTATCCTGTTAAATACACATCAAAACGAATGCTTTTTCCTTTTAATTGAAAATGAGGTGCAGGTGTTTCAATTAAGAGTGGTGCTAAACGCGGTCGTTTTACCACAACGCGTTTTGTGGCACAAGCTAATGCTGTTTTAAGAAGTAAATCTGCATCGTGATCGTCTCCGATGATATCTTGAAAGAATTGCATTTCTTTTTTAACGAGCGCTGATTTTTTTCGTTCAGGAAACATAGGGTCAAGATAAATATATTCTATTTTTTCCCTATTTTTTAGCCATTTTATTGCATCTGCATGAATGAGGTGAAGACGTTTGATCATGGGCGCAATCGTTAACTCTTTTAATCCGCGATGAATTCCATCTTGTAATAATGCATGAATGAGCGATGAGCGTTCCAATAATTTCACTTCAAAACCTAAATGCGCTAACACAAAACTATCTTGTGCTAATCCACCGGTTGCATCAATGATGGTGGCGGTTTGATTTTTTTTTAATCCTAATGCACGAACGAGATTTTCTTTTAACGTGCTTGAATTTTTTTTTCTGTATTGAAATTTTTTCGAAAGAAAATTGATGTACACAGGTAAAGATTTTTTATCATGATTTTTTTGCAACGCAACATAATCGGGTGTGATTAAAAATAAATAATCATACTGTTCTGTTGGATGCAAAATAAGCGGTAAATTCAGCTGATTTGCAACTGCGCGCGCAGTTTGTTCAAGAGACGGTGACGTCGGCAAGATCGCGATCGAGTTTTTCATCTGCTTTATCATTTTTCTTTTTATAGAAATAAAAGAGTGCCACCGGTAATATCATGATGACTAAACCAATGGAAAAAATAACAACATATCGCAATGTGCTTCCTACATTAATGCCATCAGGAGGAAAGAATCCTACGATTAATGTAATAGTGCATCCGATTAATCCCAATAAACTGACTATCCACATTCCAATGTTTTTTCCTGGAATAGAAAAAGGCCTTGTTTTTTGCGGGAATTTGTAACGTAAATAAATAGCTGTCACAAATAAAATAACGTACATAAACATGTACAGCTGTGTGCTTAATGCGGTGAGTAACCAATACGATCCATTCACGCTCGGCATTAATAAAAATGCTAAGCAAACCAGTGTTACTAACACGGCTTGAATAATTAATAAATTTCTTGCAACACCATGTTGATTCACTTGTTGAAATACTTTAGGTAAATAACCAGATTGCGCTGCTTGTAATAATCCTTTTGCAGGAGAAATGACCCAGCTCACAATACTTCCAGATGTTCCGACTAAAATCATCACAGTGATCAGAGGAATAATCCAACTCATGTGAAAGGCTGCAAAAAGATTTGTGAATGCCATCATCACACCACTGACTAAATTAATATCTTTTTGCGGAAGAATAATTGCAATTCCTAAGGATCCCATAATCATGGTCACTAAAATAATCGCAGTTGAAATAGTGAGCGCTCTTGGAAAAGTGTTTTGTGGATTTTTAACATCATTGACGTGAACTGCAGCTAATTCCATTCCTAAAAAAGCCGTCATAATTGCTGTGAGCGACATCCAATTTTGTGAATGCGCAAAAGAAGGAAAAATATTTTCAGCAGTGAATTGAACTTGTACGGGTTTTCCTAATGCAACCCAAATAATAGAAAGAATAATAATTAATGTCATCGGTGCTAACATCCCTGCTACCGTACAAAAACTTGCGAATTTCGCAGATAAATGAATTCCTTTTAAATTAATAAATGTGATACTCCAAAATGTAATTAAAATCACACTGACTAAATAAATTTTATTTTGTGCAAGAGCAGGATCAATTAAATACGCAGCGGTACTTGCAATAAATGAAAGAATGGTAGGAAACCAAACAAGATTACTAATCCACTGTAACCAGACTGCAAGAAATCCAATTTTTTCGCCAAACGCAATTCGCGCCCAATGATAAATTCCTCCTTTTTCTGTCCACGCAGAAGCGAGTTCTGCAGACACTAATGCAGCAGGAATTAAAAATACAATTGCAGAAAAAATAAAAAAGAAAATAAGTGAACTGCCGAATAAAGCAGTTGCAGGAAAATTACGAATATTATCGATTGCGCCTGTAATCAACATGACAAGTGCAAAAGTTCCAATTCCCTTTTTCATTGGATTTTCTAACATGTGAGCCCCTTTGTGGTTTTCAACTCTTTCTATGATCTCATAATAAACTTAACGAAATCTTAAGGCCCCACAGCTTACGGTGATATCCAGCCCTTTTCAACATTATTCATAAGAACCAATCAGTTATTTAATTTTAGCTGGTTTTCGCATCCCAAATTAACCCATTTTGCAAGGGTAAAAGGCCTTTTTTTAGGTAGTTTTTTTGCATAAAAAACGAGAAAAATCCTATTCCTGAACTACAATTTAAGTATGAGAAAAATAAAAAGAATGAGGTACTCAAAACGAGAGTAGGTGGGACATGAAAATATCCTTACTAGAAACGAGAAGATTAAAACATTTTGCAATTGGAGTGATTGCTGCTCTTTTTGCACACGGTGTTTTTGCAAATCCAGTTTTGAATAATGTGGAAGCAGGAAATGTTTCAGTTTCAACATCAGGAAACACATTACAAGTTAATCAATCAACGAATCAAGCAGTGATCAATTGGAAAAGTTTTAATATTAATTCAAATGAAACCACGCAATTCCAACAACCTTCTTCGAGTTCCATTGCGTTAAATAGAATTGATCCTACGCAAGGCGCATCTGATATTTATGGACACTTAACTGCAAACGGACAAATCATTTTAGTGAATCAAGCAGGAATTCATTTTCATTCTGGTGCTGTGGTGGATGTTTCTGGATTAGTCGCTTCAACGATTGATATTTCAACGCAGAATTTTTTAGCAGGAAAATATATTTTTGATGGAACAGGAAATACACCCGCTTCCATTATCAATGAAGGCACATTAATTGCAGCGAATCATGGATTGATTGCGTTGATTGGAAGTACGGTGGATAACCGTGGTGATATTCAAGCGAATTTAGGAAATATTATTTTAGCATCAGGAAATAAAGCGACGTTAAATTTTTCGAGTGATGGATTAATTAGTTTTGCAGTGGATGAAGCTTCGTTAGGAAAAGTTGCCAACAGTGGAACGCTTACTGCAAATGGTGGAAAAATTTTATTAACTGCAGCACAAGCAGAAGGTGTGATGGATGATGCAATTAATATGAGTGGTGTTGCAATTGCAAATTCTGTTGCTGAAAATTCAGGTGAAATTATTTTATCTGCAGGAGACGGAAGTATAGATGTTTCAGGACAATTAATTGCATCGGGAGATGCAGCAGGACAAATGGGTGGAACAGTAAAAGTTTTAGGAGCCAATATTCATTTGCAATCTCCAGCGTTAATTGATGTGAGTGGTGATGCAGGAGGCGGAACAATTTTAGTGGGTGGAAATTTCCACGGTACAGGTCCAGAACCAAATGCATTAACAACATTAGTTGATTCTGGTGTGATATTAAATGCAAATGCACTCACGAATGGCAATGGTGGAAATGTTGCAGTGTGGTCTGATCTTAATACAGGTTTTCATGGAAATGTTTTTGCAGAAGGGGGTGCGTTGGGGGGTGATGGTGGATTTGTTGAAACCTCTGCGCATGGACCCTTAGATATTTCTGGCGCTTTTGTGAATACGTTAGCGCCACTTGGAAATACGGGAACTTGGTTATTAGATCCTTTTAACGTCACTATTTCAACAGCAGCAACAACAGGAACAACAGGTACGTATGTTGCAAATGCATCTGGTGCAAATATTAATACAACGGATTTAGCAACGGCTTTAAATTCTTCGAATGTTAATATCACAACAGGATCTTCTGGAAATGAATCAGGTGATATTACGGTTAGCAATGCCATCACAACAAGCAATTCAGCGGCTACAAGTCTTACATTAACAGCAGCAAATAATATTATTCTTAATGCACCGATTAGTTTGACTTCTACATCAGGAGGATCGGGTGCCGCGAATTTAACTTTAACAGCAGGTGGAAATATTACGTTGAATTCTAATATTACATTGACTGATACGAATCGTGTTGTTCCATTAGTCAATGGAACTTTAACGATGAATGCAACGAGTGGAAGGATTGGGGATAGTTCAAGTACAGCATTGACGATCACAGCGAGTGATATGACGTTAACTGCAAATAATATTAGTTTTACAGGCACGGAAGGCGCAACGTCTGCTGCAGGAAAAACGACTTTTAATAATACATTTCATGGATACGGTGTAAATTTTGTTGGTACAGGCACAGGTGGTGGAACCATTACACTAAAAGGTGTCACTGTTAATACATCAACAGATGCAAGCCAAACGGGAGGTTCTCAATTTACTACTGGCACAGGGGGAAGTATTACGTTGGGGGGTACTGGAAGTTTTGCTTCTGTTAACTTAGCAAATTATTTAGCAAATAATTTTGCAACGAGTATGGCACTGACCACCTCTAATTTCACCGTCGGTCCTGCTGGATTTTCTATTTCAGAACAAAATGGATCAGGTAATCGATTTGGTACTCGTAACTTTAATCTTTTGAGTGGGGCATCAACAACTCTCAATGGACCTATTACCATGTATGATGCAACGCTGACCTCAAGCACAACGGTTTACAGTATTATTAATCCTACTTCTACTGTGAATGTCACAACACCTGGCTTGATTGCACAAGGACAATTATTTCAATTAAGTGGTGGTACGCTCAATATTAATGCGGGAACTTATAATGAAGCGCTTACTGTTAGTGTCCCTACCATTTTAACTTCGAGTGGTGGGACAGTGACTGTGAATAGTTTAACAGCGAATAATACGTTATCTGGTTTTTCAGGAACATGGGCAGCTGCAAGTTCAGGTAATTTTACTTTTAATAATCCAGTGGTATTAACGGGTAATGCTTCACTTTCTACAGCAGGCGCGATTACGTTTGGCTCAACAGTTAATGGTGGATATGGTTTAACAACCAGTGCAAGTGGTGCAACTACATTTAGTGGAATTTTAGGTGGATCAACAGCACTCGCAAGTTTAACAACAGGTGGAAGTGGAAGCGATGTCATTAACACAACAGGAATTACTACCAGTGGAAATCAAACTTACAATAATGCAATTTCATTAGGAGCCAGTCCGACTTTCACTATGAATAGTGGAACAATGACATTTGGTAATTCTTTAGCAGGAAATGGAAATACACTTTCACTTGCTGGAGGAAGTGGAAGTAACACATTTGCATTTCAAGGTAGCGCATCGAATGTGACAGAAACTATTACAGGTGGAAGCAGTGGAACACAACAAATTAATTATGGATCCTATAGTTCACCTGTGAATATTGCTTTATCCAGTTCTACAGCAGGGACAGTGAGAGATAATTCAAATAATTTATTAAGTACATTTAGTAATATTAATTCTATTGTTGGAAATAGTTCATCATTAAATAGTACTTCTCTGTTAACGTTGCCAAATCAAACAAACACGGTGAATGTTAATGGTTATGGGCAAGGTGCTCTGGGTTCATCATTGGTGTACAGTGGAATTTTAAGAATTGCACTGCAAGGAACAAGTAATTTAGTATTCAATGTTGCTGCAACAAGTTCTTCTACTGCGGGAATTTATTATATTAATGGAAGTTCAAGTTCAGCTATTCAATTTGATGGAACAATTAATAGTACCAGTGGATTGTTAGCGAATAGCTCAAGTAATAATTCAGCTGTGATCAGTGCATCTGTTCAAGCAAGTACAGTCGATCCTTCTGCTAGCAGCGGTACAACAAGCAGCACTTCTTTACCTCAAATGACAAGTGTTTCAGGTAATATTGAAAATATTTCATCAGCACAACAAACATTACAAAATAACCAAGCCGCAGGACAAAAAATTTCCTCATGTTTGTAAAGCCTCTTGTGTAAAACCATGTTAGTATAAAACAGCTTTAATTAAAGGTTTTTTATATGTTAGAAAAAATAAGCCTCTCTGCATTGACAGAAGATAGGCAAAAGAAAATCAGCGTTTTAATTATAATAGGCATGCTATTTTTATTAGTGTGGGCAATTTTTTTTGTTGTAGCAGAGGTATATCAAGATATTTTTATTTTAAAAACAAAAAAAAATATTTCTTCTTTTTCGATTATGGATACAGCGTCTCTCAGTGATTTATCAAGCACTCATTTATTTGGGGATGCTTCGAATTTACCTATTACCAGTTTGCAATTACGATTATTAGGTGTCATTAAATCTGATTCCGATGAGAATTCAAAAGTGATTATTTCAGAAGCGAATCAGCCAGGAAAAGTTTACAGCAAAGGAAAAATGTTACCTTCAGGTGTCATTGTGTATGATATTTCAAATGAAGGTGTCATCTTAAAAAATAATGGACGATTTGAAAAATTACCGTTAGCGCGTTCTCCGTTATTATTTCAAGATGCACCACGCGCAATGGAGATGCCATGAAGAAAATAATTTATTTTATTTTTATTTTAATGTTGCTGCTGCAATCATGTGCATCGCCTAAATTGTCAGAAGAATACACAGAAGGGAAAGTGAATTTCGAAGCAGGAAATTACAAACGCGCTTTTCGCGTTTTATTACCGCTTGCTGCAAAAGGAAAAGTAGAAGCGCAATATGCAGTGGGTTATATGTATTATTATGGCTATGGCACAGCGCAAGATAATGAATCTGGATTATTCTGGATGAATAAAGCAGCAGAGCTGCATTATTTACCTGCAATTCATGCATTAAATTTATTGCAGCATACTTCTCCGCGGTCAGAAAAAAAAGAAACTACACTTCCTCCGCCGAAAATTTCTTTTAATTATTCGCTGCAATTAATGGGCGCGTATGAAATAGAATCCGTTGAAAATTTACAAAAGAAATTAAATTTAAAAAATAACACAACGATTTCACGCGCAAAATATAATGGGAAAGATTGGTATATTTTATTGTATGGACAATATAACACCGCAAAAGAAGCTAATCTGGCATTAGAAAATGCGTCTGAGAAAATTCGCGTGTTGCATCCGTGGGTGAAAAAAATAGTTTAAGTATGAAGAGTTAAAATAACTTGAACAATTCCTGACGTTTCTGTTTTAGTGACCGTAATATCTGTTACATTCCACCCAAATTGATTTTGCATTTCAACTAACCACCCCATCAATTGATCAAAATTAATTTTCTCAAAACTCACTTGCACAGAATTATCTTCCGCTTGTTTTAATTGAGAAAATAATTTTGAAAAATCACTTTTTTCTAATTGTATTTGCACTTCGCTTAATAAGGATTCTGTAGAAGATTTTATTGGTTGTGTTTGCGCGCGTGCAGTGATGTGTTGATCGGCTTCTTTCATCCAGGTTAATAATGCTTGATCACGCAATATGTTATGGCGAAGTGATTCATGTTTGTTTGCGATGGGCGACCAAATCAATTCATACATTAAAAAAATTAATATAAAAAATCCGCCGAATAAAACAATTCGTTTTTCGCGTAAAGATAATTTATCCAAACGTGCTTTCATTCTGTTTTTCCTGCTTCAATGAGTAAATTAGCTTTGACTTGATTATCAATCATCGCAGCCGATTGTTGTTTTACAGCTAATCCTTTTGTTTTCATTGATTGAACAAAATGATCCAGCGTATTAAATGAATCCGCAGATAACTCAATCGAAAATTGCTGATGATGAAATTGTAAATTTTGCAGCTGAATTTTCGGCGTTTCTGTAAACGATTTTCCAATCAGTGTGAGTGATGAAAGAAATAAATCTTGTCCTGCGGCAATCGAATTTAATTTTGCTTGCATGCGGTCGCGCGGTGAAATCATCACAGTAGATTCAGGAAAATTTTTTTTATAAATTATTTTAATTTGATGTTCTATTTGCGCAGCTTGAAAATATAAAATCAATGATCCTAATACATTACCTAAAAATAAAATTGCAATTGCGCCGAGCGCAAGATAGCTGGGTATTTGCCATGATTTTTTAAAATCTTTTTTAACGCCATACTCGCCCTGCAATAAATTAATCACAGGATTTTCTTGGTTCCATTTCGTGAGATCTTGAATGAATTGTTCTGGCGCGTGCTCATTTATTTCAACAGGACGATTCGTTTTTAATTGAAAATTTTTATCATCCGAATAATTTTCTAAAATAATTTTTTCTGGCGCGCTTCGATCTTCATTAATTTTTAATTCAAGCAATAAATTTAAATTATTTTTATCGCATGAAAAACCAGAATATTTCCCCATGCGTACGATAGCGTGGTGTTCCGTGAGCGCAATGTGCCAATGATTTTCTTCATAAGATAATGCAAGAGGTGCGGGAATAATCGCTGAAGGAAATACATTTATATTTTTTAATGCAGCTAACCATTCACGCATCATTTTTTTTGAAACGATGGCAACCGCAGTTCCTTCTTGTTGAAATTTTCCTGTTGCGAAATGTAATGTTTCGACATCATCAATTAAATTTTCTTCTAATAAAAAAGGGAGTGCTTGCTGTAATTGAGATGATTTTAATGAGGGCAGTGGTACTTCTATGCAAGAGGCAGCTGTGGGTGGCGCAATCACAATCATTTCAGCTGGGTCGATAGCAATTTTTGTTAAATCAATCCATGGCAAATAAAGAATTTTTTTAGTCATAACGTACCTTGCATTTGCCATAAAATTAAAATAGAAACACGATTATCTTTGATAACACGTTTCAATAAAGTATAAAAAATTAAATTTTGTTGATCTACTTTAACATCCGTTTTTAATAAAAAATAGTCGCTCGTAAATGTGATTTTATCTGTCGCAATCGAAATTGTTTTTATTTTATTTAAAAAATCTTGCTGATTGATGAAGGGCCCTTGATTTTGTATCGCTGGATTTAAAGCCATTCGTAAGGATGCGGAAGCATTGTTTACATTAATCGGTGTTACTGTAGGCAGTGCAATTAAGTAAGAAGATAATTTTTCATAAATTGCGGGTGGAATATTTTTAATAAAACGCAATTCACTTGCGCTCACCATGCGTTTATGCGCACTGCGATAAGGTGGATTTAATTTTGCATAATCGGCATCAAGCGCTGTACTTGAAAGCCCCGGTGTTATCCAATCGATTACAGCAGAAATCATTAAACGAATTTGTTCGTCATTTAATTTAGGTTCAAGCACGTGAATCCATTGCGCGAAAAATTTTTGATAGTCTGTATCAGATAAATTATTAATATTAAAAAAACCTTGCGCATCGTAAAGCGTATTTTTTATTTTGAATGATTGAAGAATATTTTCAGCGGATTCTATCGGTGTGTTATCAATTATTTTTCCAGTCTGTCGTTTTTCCCAATTTGTTTTGAGTTGATCTATTGCCCATTGCACAGAGCCTTCTGCAATAAAATACGCTTGATTGGAATTCGAAATCAATTCTGTTTTGCGAATATCTATTCTTGTTCGCCATAGCATCGCAATTGCAACAGCAGCTACTAAACTTGTAATAAATAACGCAACTAAAATAGCTGCACCTTTTTGCTTAAATTTATGTCGCAAGATTTTTCCCCGTGATGATATAAAGTTGACTGAGTTTTCCTTGATTAGGAATCGTAATTATTATTCTCACTGCACGTGGTAATCCCGCATTATTTTTATCAGGCGGTGGCCATCGATTGTAAAGTTGATTTTTTTCATCGAAATAATCGAATTGTAATTCTTGCACAGGTGAAAATATTTTTCGTGATGAAGAAATATTTTTTGAAGTGATATCTAATCCATCCCACGTTTGGCGAAATAAATTGTGTTGATTCAAAAAATAATTTACGCGTTGTAATGTTGAACGATTCAATGCGCCAAGAGGATTGGTCCATCCGCCGTGTGTAAATGTGACAGAAGAAGACGTTCCAATAAAAGAAGTTTGTTCTGCACCTTGTGTATCTGTGATCGGGCGATCAACGACCTGTTGAATATCACGTGAAAAAAGTAATATTGCGAGTTGTAATTCATTTAATTTTTCTGCGTGTTGTTCTGCGCGTGTTTGATTTGAAAAAATAGTGTGTAATGTTGTTGCTAAGATCGTTGAGATAATCGCGAAAATAAAAAGTGCGATGAGGATTTCGATTAAGGTGAAGCCTTTAGAGCTAAATATTTTCTTCATAAATATATCCAATCAATTTCACAAGATTTTTATTTTCAGAATTAAAAACATTGACCTGAATCGCACGAATTCGCGGATTTGGTGTTGCTGTTTTCTCTATCGTCCAAAACCATTTTTTTCCTAACATGATTGTTTCCGCAGAAAGTGTATTCGCAGAACGTGGTAAAACAATTAACCCTAAATTCACTTCATTCATCACATCTGTCCCCACCCATTCCGCAATTATTTTTTGTTGTAAATAATCCGTGTGACGAATCGATTGTGACGTGGCTTTCATAATGGCAGTGAGTGCAATACTAATAATTACTAATGCAATTAACACTTCGATTAATGTCATTCCTTTTTTATTTTTCATTGATCCACCCTTTCGAAAATGTTCCATCGCCTGCACCTGTAATTTTATAAACAGGTGATTTATTTTTTTTACCGATCAATAAAACAAACGCAGAAGTTTCTCCATTCGAAGAAATAATTAAAGGTGGATTTTGTAAGGCGATTTCAAACTCAGCAGGAAATGTATATTTTTTTAATAAATCATCCGAAACAGCGCGCCATTTTTTTTCAGCAGCATCAAATTGATAGAATTGAAAAGTATTTTCACTCACCACAAAATTAAATACCGCAGGTTGCAGTATCGCTTGTTCTTCAGCTAACAAAATTAAATTTGAAATTTTATTTCCTAAAATTTCAATTTGTTTATTTTTGTTGTATCCAATCGTGAGTACAGCAAACGTAGAAATAATACTGATAATGACCAATACAATTAAAATTTCAATTAATGTGTAACCCTTCACTCCGTTTTTTCCGTATTCCAATTTCCAATTAAACTATTTCCTTCTTTCCCTTCTGGTCCAACACTCCAAATGCGGATTTTAGAATTTTCATTCGTGTATTGATAATTTTCTCCCCACGGATCTTTCGGAACCGATTCTAAATAACCTTCTGATTTCCAATTATTAGGAAGCGGTGTGGTCGATGGTTTTGTGACTAAAGCGATTAATCCTTGATCAGTTGAAGGATAAAATCCATTGTCTAATTTGTATAAATCAAGCGCACTTTGAATAGCCAATAAATCTTGTTTTACTTTTACCATGCGTGCTTGTTCAGGGCGGCTCATGATTTTAGGCACAATAAAAGCCGCTAAAATGCCTAAAATAACGACAACAACCATGACTTCAATTAACGTGAAGCCGCGTGTAGAACTGATTGATTTCATGAAAATTTTCCTCAAATAAGCACTTTAAATGCGCAAAGTATATCATTTTAAGTAAAACAGTGATAAAAGATTCTGTTCAGATGGAATTTTTGGACTATAATAACAGTAACAAGCAATGTTATGGTGTTTTCAGTCAAGAGGGTTATTTTATGGCAAAACTTGATAAAAATGAAACAATGGTCCGCGGCACTATTTCAAATAAAGGAATAGGCCAAGAAGTTTTAAGAGAGATAGAAAGTTCATTAAAAGAAATTCATGAAAAAAATGCAATGTATGCTTCAGCAGTTTCTAGAGATGCTTTTACAGCATTGATGGAAACAGGAAAACACACTCAGAAAGTTATAACACTTTCAAAAGATCAACTTCGTCGATATTCCACAGGGTTGGCTCAAATTGTTACTAAAGAAAGCGCACCTAACTTTGATGTCAGTCGCAGACAACATCAACATGTTGAAGCTGCTAAAGATTTATTAGTGAAGATAGGCGTGTTTGGCGGTAGTGAAAAACGAAAAGCACCTGAAGCAGACATCGGTATTCAACCACCTACTAAAAAAGTTAAAAGATAATCACTGAGGGCTTTCTATCCATGTTCGACCGGTTGCAAAAACCTTTTCTTACGGTTGAAACGGGTGAGGCGTATCAGCCTATCCGACTCAGTTATGATTTGCTCAATAAAGAAAAACTGCTTCAATCACTTGATAAACTTCAATGTCTTAAAAAAAATGTCGTCGCAGAATCATGGACATGGTATTGGAAAGCAGAATGTGATGAATTGCATTTTGAATCTGTTGATGCGTACCGTAGAAATACAGAACATCCACTTCGTTTAGCAACGATCACGTTAAAAGATAATAATGTTTATTTCAATCTTCCTTCATTCAAACGCGCATGCCTTGCGATTACATTTTTTTATAAAATGATTTCACAAGAAGCGATGCGAATTCGTCGTGCAGATTTTATTAATAAAGTGTTTGCAATCGATGAACGTTTACCACACGGATTTGCAGAATTATTTAATGAAGATGAATTAGAGCGCATCGTTCATCAACGCGAAGAAGATTATCATAAAGTACAAGAACGTTGCGAACATGCGGCGTCACCTGAACAAGCGTTTTCAATTCTTTCTGAATACACTAAAACAGAAGCGAAGAAAACACTTCCTTTTGCTGAACGTTTTGTATTCGAACAAGATGCAGAAGATCCTGAAGTCGTTTTCTTAGGATTTTATATTTTCTTGCGTGGTCGTGAATTAGTTGCGATTAAACGTTGGTATGGTGAAACAGGATATACATTAGCTGACGCAGCGGATGAAACATTCGACCAAGTATTTGGTGGGATGGGAATTGATATTATCGAATAGTTGTCATGCCAGCCGAGCGTTTTTTGCGAGAGGTGGCATCCAGTGTCTTTTTTAAAAGCCACTGGATGCCAGCTAAAAGCACGCTGGCATGACAATCATCCAATCAATTGATCCAACTGAAAGATAGGTAATAAAACAGCAAGCACAATAAATAACACCACCGCTCCCATCACTAAAATAATCGCTGGTTCAAATAACGCTAAACTTGTTTCTATTAATTGCGACACTTCATTTTCTTGATTCATTGCAGCGCGCTCTAACATTTGTGAAAGTTGTCCGCTCATTTCACCACTTGCAATTAAATGCAAACTCATCGGTGGAAAATAATGTGTATTTTTCAATGCTAAATAAATATTTGCACCTTCGCGCACGCGATGTGTTGCTTCTTCAACTGCTTTTTGAATAGGAATCATCGTAATCAGCTGTGAAGCAATCGTCATCGCTTCTAAAACAGGAATGCCTGCTGAAATTAAAATTGAAAAAGTACGCGAAAAACGGGCGGTATTAATTATTTTCATTGCATTTCCAATAAGCGGAATACGCAACAAAAATAATTGACAATATTCTTTGAATTTAATTTTTTGTTTCAATGCGCGAATAAAAAAATAAATTCCTATTCCAGCAAGAATCAAAAAATAAATTCCATATGATTTTATTCCATTGCTCATTGCAATCAAGCATTGTGTTAAAAAAGGTAGCGCTTGTTTAGTGGAGCTATAAACAGAAATCATTTTAGGCACAACATAATCTAATAAAAATCCTACAATGCAAACAGAAACAAAAATCATGATGCTTGGATAAATCAATGCATGTTGAATTTTTTGTTTCAATGAAAATTGTTTTTCGGTGTGATCAGCAAGTGTTTTTAAAACAGTCTCTAAATGACCCGATTTTTCGCCTGCTGCAACTGTTGCGCAATATAAATCTGAAAAACAATTTGGGAAATCACGTAAGGCATTTGCGAGTGAATGGCCTTCCAATATTTTTGCACGTATCGCTAAGATTAATCCTTTTGTTTTTTGCTTTTCAGTTTGTTCTGCAGTTGCTGTCAGTACTTCTTCAATCGGTAATCCTGCTGAAATGAGTGTTGCAAATTGTCGCGTTAATAAAGCTAATTCTTTACTACTCATTTTAAATAATGAAGAACGTGATTTTTTTTTATGCGCTTCTGAAATTTCTAATAAAATAAATTTTTGATCACGCAATAATTGCCGCGCGTGTTTGCTATTTTCTGCTTCAATCACACCTTTTTGTTTTTCACCTGTTGCATTTAATGCAATGTAATGAAATGCAGCCATGTTTTTATTCCTCGCTCGTCACGCGTAATACTTCTTCCAATGTCGTATTACCCGCGAGCACGCGTCTAAAACCATCTTGTCGAATACTTAAATAATGTGTGCGTGCGTATTGAATGAGTTTTTGTTCGGATGCTTTATCGTGAATCATTTCGCGTAATGCATTATCAATTTCAATCACTTCATACACGCCACTTCTTCCGCGAAATCCAGTATTTTTACAGAGCGCACAGCCAACAGGATGATAAATGAGAGGCGGATTTTTTTCAGATAAATTCATGCGTTCACATTCACTTTGTGAAGCAGGTGCTGCTTTTTTACACTGTGCACACAGCAAACGAATTAAACGTTGTGCAATAACACCAATTAAACTGGATGCTAATAAAAAAGGTTCAACACCCATATCTTTTAAACGGGTAATGGCACCAATCGCACTGTTTGTGTGTAATGTCGATAACACTAAATGTCCTGTAAGACTTGCTTGAATTGCAATTTGTGCTGTTTCAATATCGCGAATTTCACCGACCATGACGACATCAGGATCTTGTCGCAATATCGCGCGTAATCCTTTTGCAAAAGTCATATTCACTTTGTAATTCACTTGTGTTTGTCCAATACCATATAAATCATATTCAATCGGATCTTCAACGGTGAGAATATTTCGTGTTGCATTATTCAGTGTCGTGAGTGCTGCATAAAGTGTTGTTGTTTTTCCTGAACCGGTAGGGCCTGTCACTAAAATAATTCCATGTGAATACGAAATTAATTTTTTAATAAGTGGAAGTGCGTGTTCTCCCATTCCTAATTCAGCTAAATCTAAACGCGCAGATTGTTTATCTAATAAACGTAACACAATGCGTTCGCCGTGACTGGTGGGCATGGTTGAAACACGAACATCGACAGCGCGTCCACCTAAACGTAGAGTAATTCTTCCATCTTGCGGTAATCTTTTTTCTGCAATATCTAATTTTGCCATGACTTTAATTCGCGAAATAATCAGTGGTGCTAATACACGTTGTGGTTCTAATACTTCGTGTAATATTCCATCGACACGAAAGCGAATTAAAATTTTATTTTCAAATGTTTCAATGTGAATATCAGACGCATTTTCTTTAATGGCTTCACTAAGCAACGCATTTAATAAACGAATAATCGGTGCGTCATCTTGTTTTTCTAATAAATCTTCTGGCTTAGGTAATTCTTGAATAAGACGAAAAAGATCGAGTGATTCGCTGCTGTCTTCCGCCATTTGCATGGCTGTGCTGCTATTCACTTCATATTTTTTTATTAAGTGTTGCATAAATGTTTCATCATCGACGTGTTCTAAAATGAGTTCTTTATTCAGATGACGTTGTAATTCAGATAAAATTTTTACACTGGGTTTCCCGCGATAAATAATTTTTGCGTGTTGATCAAGATCTATTATTAAAACACCGTGTCGTTTTGCAAATGTAAAAGAAAGTGCTGTCATGATTCTTCAAAGGGCTTTGGAAGTTGAATAGGATTTTGAAACGGCGGCAAGATTGTATTTTGTTTAATACCGCCAGCTGTTAATTCATTGGGATAATTCATTTGCACTTCGCGTGCTTCATTATATTTCGCATTCGTTAATGCAAGCGCTGTTTCTGGATTCGTCAGAATAATTGGTTTGATAAACACGACTAAATTTTTCTTTTCTAATGTGCGTGTTTTATGTGTGAAAACGAGTTTTCCAACAATAGGAAGATCGCCTAAGAAAGGAATTTTATCTGTGGTTTCATTAATGCTATTACTAATTAATCCGCCGAGGACTAAAACATCTTGGCTGTTAATAATCACAGAGTTTTCAATTCGACTGGTATTAATAATAGGATTGAGTGTTGGATTATCTGGATTTTGCAATGAATCATTTTTTAAATTTATTTTTAATCGAACAGCTGAACCTAAATTAATTTGAGGTGTGACATCTAATTTTAATGTGACTGCTTGATTTGTAATGGTGTTAAAGGGAGTGACAGTGGATGTTGAACCCGTGGTTGCATACGTTCCATTTTGAGTCGGTACTTGTTTTCCAATTTCTAATGTTGCTTTTTGATTATCGAGAACAACAATCGAAGGTGTTGATAAAATATCAACGCCTGTTTTATTTTCTAATAAACTTAATACTGCTTTAATGCTGGAACTTGGAATAATTCCAAAAACATTGGTGCCTGGTGTTGGAAATCCATCGGGTGCTGTCGGTGGCGTTGTTGTGTTAGTTCCATTCACTAAATTATTTGAACTCGTAGGAAGTATGTTACGTGTTCCCCATTGAATTCCCATATTTTTTAAATTAGTTTCATCAATTTCAACAATGATGCCTTCCACTAATACTTGCGCAGGACGCACATCTAATTTTGAAATGACATTTATTAATGCGCGCATGAGTGTGGGTGGTGCTGTAATAATCAATGCATTGGTATTGGGTTCTGCTTGAATATTTGTTTTGTTGTTATCTGAAACAGATTTTGAATTATTTTCTGCGGTGAATGTTTTGCTCGATTCATTCGTAGTTTTACTTGTATCGTCTGTATTTTTTCCTAAAATATTTTGCGCAATTTTTCCTAATAAGGGCGCGAGTTGTTTTGCTTCAAGATATTTTAAATAAATAACTTGCGTATTTCCTTGTGAACCTGAAGGTGTGTCAAGTTGCGCAATCAATAAACGTAACTTCAATCGTGCGGATTTATTTCCGCTGAGTAAAATACTATTACTGCGTTCATCAGCTGCAATGGAAGCTTGTGCTGTTTCACCGCTTGCGCGCGCAGAATTTTGTAAATTACTTAACACCGTTGCAACTTGTGATGCATTTCCTTGATGGAGTGTCACCACATCAATTTCATTTGAAGAAGACGTATCAATCGTGTGAATAATATTCACAATGCGTTCAAGATTAGCTGCACGTCCTAATAAAATTAAAACATTGCCAGGCACATACGCAGAAATATTACTCCATTGAGGAAGCATGGGACGTAAAATCGGAATCAATTGTGTAGCAGAAAGATTTTCTAACGGAATCACGCGCACAACCACTTCATCCCCTTTGCCTGGAAATTGTGTTGTTGCAATCCGTGTTGCGGATTCACCACTCTCTAAATTAGGAACAATTTTAACAACATTCCCATTGGGAATAGCGGAATAACCGAGCATTTCAATAACCGATAAAAATACTTGATACACTTCATCAGGTTTAATGGGCTTACTCGAAATTAAAGAAATTTTTCCCGCGACGCGTGGATCAACAATAAAATTTTTCCCTGTTTCAAGTGAGACTTCATTGATCACAGCAAGAATATCGGCGTCTTGTAAATTCCAGAGTCGGGATTTTTGATCGGGAATGGCAGCGAAGCACGATAATGCGAACATTATTGTGATAAAAGTGAGCAGCCATTGTTTTTTTATTGTCATGCGGAAGCCTTTTTTTACTAGCGAATAAGATAACATAATTTCTGTATTTGTGGTTTTGCTTTTATAAAAAAATAATTTTTTTGCAGTATGCAGACCGAAGGTCTGCAAGCCGACGTTTTTTGTCGGCCTAGCCCAGGGTTAAGGGCGCGTGCTTTTCGCGCCCGCAACCCTGGGTAAATGAAATGAAAATGGTTGGAGCCCTGAAAGGGCGAAACAAAAAATGTTTGATGTCGTATTTGTGCTGAAAGGTTTTTATAATTTCCGCAAGTATTCTTCCAATTCATCCAATAAAATATTTTGATTTTCATCCAACGTTTCATTGCCTCGAATTAATTCAATTTCGATCAATGCCTTTTGCGGCGTCAAATGTTTTTCACCCTTAAAATCATGCGGAATTTTTGTTTCATCGGATGAATGAATGCGCTGCAGATAATTTGAAAAATCATTCATTTGTTTAAAAGATAAACTTTCTGGAAAATGCCGACCTAACACGCGTGTTGCTAATTCTTTTAAAATTGGATTATTCATATTTTCAATCATGTGTGATTTTTCTTGAGGTGTTGCTGTCATAAAATTTTCACAAATATTTTTTTCTTGAGGTGTCCAAAATCCATTGAGATATAAGCTGGCATCGACATCGGTTGTCGGCAAAACAGGATATTGATATTCACAAAAATAATTTTTTATTTCATTTAAAAAATCAGGATGTTTTTGCAGCCAAGCTAAATTATTTTCCGCGATAGATAAATTTAAAGGAGAGAGCTTTTCTTGAAAACGCGATTTTAATGGAAACACAAAAGGCGGTTCGCACCATTTTTTATTCGTTGTCCATAAATCTTCACGTGTTGTTTTTTCATCAAACTTAAATTTATCTAAACGCAGCCAAATCATTTGGTTTTTATAATGACGATGTTGTCCTAATAATACAGCTAACGTTTGATAGTTATTTTCCCGATAAAATTCATTCGAAATTAATAATGCAGCTGAATGTTCACCTGATCCTTGCTGCCATTGCTTAAAACGTTTTTGATCGGTTTCTTTATTAAAAAATCCTTTGATGTAATCCCACATTTCACGTTCAGCAAAAAATTTTCTTGCGAGTGCTAAAGTAATTTCAACATCTGTCATTGCATGATGTGAGCGTCCATCATGAAATTGATTTTCTTTATTAATATTTTCTAATTTTAAATTATCTTTAGGCCATGTGATTATTTCATTTTTAAAAAGAAAATAAGGAATCGCGAGTGGAAATAAATCCATGCGGCCGCACTGATTTTCATATTGATGTGTGTAAGGCGGTAATAAATTTCGATAAAAAGAAAATCGCAAAAATTCATCATCAAATCCCAGTGAATTATAACCTAAGCTAATGGTGCCGGGTGTGTTTACGCAACGGTGAATTTGTTTCATTGCATCAAATTCATTAATTCCTTGCTGTGCTTCTTTTATTCCGATGCGGTGTGTTTTTAATGCGTAAGGTGAAAGGACTGCATCTGAATTGAGTTTAATTTTGATATCGTAGCGATCTAATTCATTTAATTCAGTATCCGTGCGAATAGCTGCAAAATGTAAAATTTGATCGAAGGCTTTATTTAAGCCGGTGGTTTCAATGTCGTAAAATAAATAGGTTTGTGTCATTAAAAATCCTCAATGCGCAATACTTGATACGCAGGTGTTTCGTAAGGGTGTGTTTTTTTTAATGCCGCAATCACATCGCGAATAAATTTATCATCGCAAACCATTTCTACTTTTATTTCTGAAATTTTTTCTAATTTATCAATGTGGCCAATAAATGCATTGCTTCCTGAAAGCGGCATGAATTGTCCTTCACCGATCGTTTGAAAAGAACAGCACGCATAATCACCTATTTTTCCCGCGCCTTTTTCAAACATCGCGTTTTTAATTTGTTCGGCATGAGATTGAGGTGTGTAGAAAATAATTTTGTACATGTGCAGTCCTTAAATGTTTTGCAGATTATACTTAAATATCATGTTGGATCAAAAATTTTTGCGGCTCGGGTCCGCTTCGTTCTACATAATCATAAGCATATTGCTGTGCGCTCGCATCACAAACAAATTCTAACGGAAGCTGAGTCGCTTGTTCAGAAAAAACTTTATTAATATGTTGTAATGTAGCGAAAAAGAAAGTATTAAAATCCATTTCATAATTTTTGCTAATGCGCGTCATACTTTTTGAATCAGGACAATGTAAAGACCACGGAGAAATAAATCCATCGTCTGGATGTTTTTCTTGATAATAAGGATAACGACTCGAGTCACTTAAGCTATCTTTTACAGAAATAAAAATATCTGCGAATGGATCCAAGATAAAAGTATTTCCTTGCTGTTTTTGACTAAAAGAATTCAATCGACCTGTTGGAATAGTCCAAGGACTGATTAACAGATAAACATGTTCATCTTCTGTGTTTTTCTTTTTATGATGCGGGACAATTATTTTTCTTTGCTGCAGGTTAATGCATTGTTGAGTTTCCAACATGTGTTGAAGAATATGAAGTGACGCAATACCGACCATTTCTCCGCAGCGTGCGCCTTCATTCGCTCTTGCATAATGAACATAATGCAGTGCATTGATGAAATAATTAATATAAAGAGCTAATTCCATTTTTTTATGGATTTTAGGTTTATAAAATAAAAGCGCAGGAAATTTTTGAGTATGATTATGAATCGCGCATTGAATTTGTTTTCCACTTATTTTTCTTAATTCAGTTAAACGTTCATCATATTCTGATACGTGATTTGATCTGCTGATGACAGATGAAAATGTAGGTTGTAATTTGGGATCGGATACCACTTTATCTAACGTATTTTGTCCTAGCTGTTTGAACACTAGAAAAGCAGTGGAATTTTCAGGATGATTTAATTTCAATCCGAAATTTTCGTGTTCTTCATTTTGTGGGCGTAATAAAAATCGATATCTGCTGAAAAAAATTGCAATGATCAAAATAATGAAAAAAATGAATAAACGAAGCCACTGTGAAAATCTCATTATTATCCTCGTTAATAGATATATTTTTTCAAGGATTATATCCAAATTTCATTTTTAATGATATATACTTCCGCTTCACAAAAGATTTAAAAAGGAAAAACTCCCATGAAAAAAACTCTAAAAAGAATTGCGATGGTCATCAGCGCTATTATTTTATTAACAGTGATTACCGCGATTGTACTTGTTACTTTTATCAGTCCTAATCGATTTAAACCGATGATCATTGAACAAGTACAGATAAACACAGGTCGACAATTGGTGATTGATGGTGAGTTATCGTGGTCATTTTTTCCTTATTTAGGATTGAAAGCAGGACATATGTCACTTAGCAATCCTGCTGGGTTTAATCAAAAAATATTTGCAGAAATAGATCAAGCATCGATGGGTGTGAAATTACTTCCATTGTTAACATCTCAAATTGAAACGAGTGGGCTGGTTTTAAAAGGCGTGAAATTAAATTTAATTAAAAATGCAGCAAATGAAACGAATTGGAGAATTTTTGAAAAAAAATCAGATAACACCACTTCTAAAACAATGGGCGCATTTTCATTAGCGATTCCTAGTGTGGATGTCACCAATGTACAAGTGAATTGGACAGATGAAACGTCGAAAACAAGTGCGACAATTTCTGATCTTGAATTAAACGCAAAAAATATTAGCTTGAATGATTCTTTTCCTGTTTCAACACAATTTAAATTTGCTTCAACCACTAATAATTTAGCAGGAAATTTTTCTCTCAAAGGAAATGTGAATTTAAAAAATTCCACTGCAGAAGCGCAATTAGTAATGAATGCGCAGAATATTACGTTGCACGGGAAAGTGAATATCACTGAATTGTTATCACAGCCTAAAGTGACAGGACAATTTAAAATTGATGAACTTAAAACAGAAAAATTCAAAGCAAAAAATGTCAATGCACAAATGTTATTTGAAAAAGGAATTTTACAATTGAATCCTGTGACAGCAGAAATGTATCAAGGACAATTGAATGGACAAATGACAGTGAATTTAAATGGCGCGTCTCCGCAAACATCAACGCAAGCGGCGATTACGAATATTCAAGTCGAACCCTTATTAAAAGATCTTTCACCGAATAATAAATTTAAAGTGAAAGCGACAGGGAATATTAATTTTTCTGTCACGACGGTGGGTACAGATAAAAATGAACTCGTTCGAAATTTAAATGGAACAGGACGTTTTAGTTTTAATAAAGGGGTATTGGAAGGAGTCGACATTGGATTTTTAATGGATACAGCGCAATCGGTAATGCAGAAACAAATTCCAAAAAATTCGAATGCGAATCAAACGCCATTTGAAAGTTTAACCGGTACGTTTACTATTCATTCAGGTGTGATGAGTAATAATGATTTACTTTTAGACGCATCGCGTGTGGAAGCAAAAGGAAATGGCACCATTAATTTAACGAATGAAACGATTAATTATTCACTCGTATTGCATTCAAAGCAGCAACAAAAAAATGGTGTGTGGAATTTATATGGGCTTAATATTCCTGTGCATGTGACAGGAAGTTTAGATAATCCGAATATTCGATTAGATACAGATGCGATATTAAAACAAGCGGTTCAAAAAGAAGTTCAAAATGTAAAAGAAAAAGTACAGGAAAAAGTTCAAGATCAAATTAAGGATCAATTGAAAGGCGGCGCGAATAATTTATTAAAAAATTTAATTAAATAAAAATGTGAATTGCGCGCGGCTCGGATCCTCTCGCAAAAACTTTTTACTATTTTTAAGGAAATTCTCTTGCGTATTATTACGTTGAATTTAAACGGCATCCGCTCCGCCGCAAAAAAAGGTTTTTTCAACTGGATGTTAAAACAAAATGCAGACGTTATTTGTTTGCAAGAATTAAAAGCGCAAGAGCAAGATTTGCTTTCTCCTATTTTTCAGCCCCAAGGTTATCATTCTTATTTTCATTACGCAGAAAAAAAAGGTTACAGCGGTGTTGGCATTTACACAAAACAAAAACCACTCGAAATAAAATATGGATTAGGTTGGCATGACGCCGATACAGAAGGTCGTTATGTTGAAGCTAATTTTGGAAATATTTCGATTGCATCAATTTATTTACCATCCGGCACAAGCGGTGAAGAACGGCAAAAAATTAAATTTGATTTTTTAGATCGATACGCGATAGAGTTGCGCAAAATCCGCGAGAGCGGAAAAGAAATGATTATTTGCGGCGACTGGAATATTGCTCATCAAAAAATCGATTTAAAAAATTGGCGTGGCAATCAAAAACATTCAGGATTTTTACCCGAAGAACGTGCGTGGATGGATCAGCTATTTAGCTCACTTGGATTTGTGGATGCCTTCCGCTTGATAAATCAAGAACCGGACCAATATACTTGGTGGTCACATCGCGGACAGGCCTGGGCTAAAAATGTAGGGTGGAGAATTGATTATCAAGTGATTACGCCGGGCTTAAAAGAATCTGTAAAATCAGTGTCTATTTATAAAGATCAGCGATTTTCTGATCATGCGCCGTTGGTAGTTGATTATTCGGAAAACCCTTAAGATTTCGTTAAGGTTTGATGGTTATAATAGGTATAAAGATCAAAGGAATTCAGGAGTTTTACAATGACAGCAACAAACACTTTTTCAACTTCAGTTATGATTGGCGATCAAACGATCGTCAAAAAAATCATGATTGTGAATGGTGAAGAAGAATTAAAAAATTTCTTAGCACGTATTTCAGGCGAACATGAAAATCGTAAAAATTTAGCTGAAAAAATGCGTTTTCGTTTATTAGCAACAAAACCTGCCGCTGCTCCCTCTTCTGAAGAATTAGTTTGGCTTCAATTTAATGATCGACGTTCTTTATTAGTCATCACTTATCCTGTGATAGAAATTGGTGATGCACATGGTTATGCTGCGCTTTCATTTATTTCTGATGCAGCAAAAAATGTAAATGCAAAAATTTCTGATGTCTCACGCAATAAACAAATCAGTGGTGGCGAAGTGCATTTTGGTCAAAATCAATTGCCTTTTTCGCGCGCTGCTAATTTAAATGATCCTGCTGTTCGCGATCGTATGGCGGCTTATTTGTATGAAGAAATTGTAGCTGCACGTCAACAAAAAATTCCTCAACCACAACAACGTTAATTTTTTATTTGTCATGCCAGCCGAGCGCTTTTTGCGAGAGGGGCAGCATCCAACTTTTAATTATTAAAGTCACTGGATGCCAGCTAAAAGCATGCTGGCATGACAGCTGAATATTTTTATTTTTAATATCACTGGATGCCAGCTAAAAGCACGCTGGCATGACAATCATCAAGTTTTTTGCACTGTAATTAATTTTTGAATTCCTTCCTTCGCCAACTCCAACATTTTATCTAACTCACTTTGCTGAAAAATATTTTTTTCTGCAGTGCCTTGAATTTCAATAAATCCACCGTGTTCTGTCATTACCACATTCATATCCGTTTCTGCATTCGAATCTTCTGAATAATCTAAATCTAAAATTGGAATATTTTTATAAATTCCAACCGACACAGAAGCAACAAATTGTTTGAACGCATCGTTTTTTATTTTTCCCTGTTTTTTTAAAAATTGAATAGCGTCATACAGTGCAACACAACCACCGGTAATCGATGCAGTACGTGTTCCACCATCCGCTTGAATGACATCGCAATCAATTGTAATGGTATTTTCGCCTAATAAAGTTAAATCCACCGCTGCACGTAATGATCGCGCAATCAATCGTTGAATTTCTTGTGTGCGCCCACCTTGTTTTCCTTTTGCTGCTTCGCGCGGGACGCGATCATGTGTTGCACGTGGAAGCATGCCATATTCTGCAGTGATCCATCCTTTTCCTGAATCTTTTAAAAAAGGAGGAACATTACTTGCGATGCTTGCTGTGCAAATAACTTGCGTATCACCAAATTGCACGAGAACAGATCCTTCTGCATGTTTAGTAAAATTTCGTGTAATCTGAATGTCGCGTAATTGATTGGGTTGACGGTGACTCGGGCGCATAATAATTCTCGTGTATAAAGTGGGTCGTCATTATAATGGCTTTTTAAAATTAAGACATAGGGAAATGATATGATTCAAAGCATGACAGCGTTTGCACGTGTGCAAGGACAAGGAAAATGGGGCAGTGCAGTGTGTGAAGTGCGTTCCATTAATCATCGTTATCTTGAAATCAGCGTGCGTCTTCCTGAAAGTTTACACGAATTAGAAATGCTGACTCGCGAACGCATTCGTCATCATATTAAACGCGGAAAAATAGAATTTTATTTACGATATCAACCGGGTGATCATATTGGTTCTGAAATTGTGATTAATGAAGCACTCGCCGCGCAGCTGTGTCATGCCACACAAAAAATTTCAAATTTTATTTCAGATACGGCATCTGTTAATGCAATGGATATTTTGCAATGGCCGGGTGTGGTGCAAATTCCTGAAGTTGATTTTGAAATATTAGAAGATGAAATTTTAGAATTACTCGAAGATGCATTAAAAAAATTAGTCGAAGTGCGTGCGCGTGAAGGTGAAGAATTAAAAAATATTTTTTTACAACGAGTAGAAGCTATGCGCGAAGAATTAAAGAAAGTGCGAAAACATATTCCAGTGATTCTCAGTGAACAACGTGAACGTCTGATGTCGCGATTTAAAGATCTTAAAATGGAATTAGATGTCACACGTTTAGAACAAGAAATGATTTTGTTTACGCAAAAATTTGATGTCACAGAAGAAATCGATCGATTGGAAACGCATATCACAGAAGTGGGACGTATTTTAAAACAAGGCGGTGTGGTGGGTCGTCGATTAGATTTTTTAATGCAAGAATTAAATCGTGAAGCCAATACGTTAGGCGCAAAATCAATCAATGTTGAAACAACGCGTGTATCGGTTGAATTGAAAGTTTTAATCGAACAAATGCGCGAGCAAGTTCAAAACGTTGAATGAAAATGTTCTGCAATTTTTTTCGCATCCAACTTTTCTGCGATTGGATGCGAAAAAAAGAAAAACCACAAAAGAAATAACGCAACACATTTTAACGCTAACACCACAATCATTTCTTTTTGAAAAGTGGTTAACATCATTGCCCGCTTAATGCCTGTGTATAAAGTAATTGCCCGTAACCCAAACTTAAACTCGACATCGTTAATGCATTTGCAAGTGATTGCGCAACTAACATTTGTTGTTCTGTTTGATAGATGCGTGTCAGCAATATATACATTTGCGAATTAAAAATTAACATTTGTCGCAACACGAGTCCTAATGATTCAGAGCCGACATCGCTATACCAAGAAGAAGATCCTGCTAAATCTGTTGTTGCTGCAAGAATATCGGTTGTATTGGCTGCTTGACCTTCAGATCGTGAAGGAATTCCTTTGGGATAACTCGTATTCGCTTGTTGATCAATCATGAGTTTACTGATGATGTAATCATTATACGATTGCATTGCCGCCATTGTTTTATAAAGCGCATAATAACTTTTCTGTGAAGCGCTTGCTTTATTCGAAACCCAACTATCGTCTGGACTATCAAGTCGAATGCCATTGCCCGATACATATTGCATGTAATTTGCAATACTTTTACTAATCAAGGATTGTTGTTGAGAACCCGAAGGATAAGAATTTAAATAGGTTTGTCGCAAAGTCGTATAACTATAATCATTCGCATCTTTAGGAACACTTCCACCGTAATAAAGTTTCACTAAAGTATTTGTATAGGAGAGGCGACTGGTTTCATCCGTACCGGATGATTGATTGAATAAACTAAATAACGTGCCATTGATAGGAATGTAATTATTTTTATCATCCGTATCCAACCAGCTCGCAATATAGTTAGGCAATTGATTCAAGCGTGCAAGAATGGAATTGAGTATTTGCGTATTTTCATCCGCATAGGAAAGGCTGGGCAATAAAAAAAATAAAATCACAACTATTCTTCTAAAAAAATAATGCATAAAAGCTCCTTAATACTTAATGTTCCATCCTTTGTCGCTGTCTTGGGTGTTTGAATTTGTCATACTTCCTGCACTTCCAGATGATCTTTGAAAACCCGTGTACGTACCTGCTGTATTATCAGATGAAGAAGGTGCATTTGCACTAGCGGGTGATTTTGTTTCACTCGAGAGAGTAGAAGGTGGTGAGATTTCCCCTTCTTTTTTTACTTCTTTTGGTTTTTCTTTTTCAGAAACTGCAGCAGGAGCGGGTGCAGCAATGGGTGCAGAAACTGTTTCTTTAGAAGTATCTGCAGAGGGAACAGTCTTTGAAGACTGTTGTTGTAATTGAGCTTGTATCTGCGCGCTTTTTTGCGAAATACTTTGTGAAATAGAAGACGGTGTTACTGCGCTTTTCGGTGTATTTTCTGTATGAGAAGAAAAAAATCCTTGCGCATAACTTACCGCGAATAAAAATAAAAAAATACAAATGAAAAATAATTTAAACATTTTCTTGCTCCAAAGCTTTTAATACTAATTCAAATCGCGCGGGAGAAAAAACGCGAGACAATAAACGTAATCGTTCAAACACAATATTTCTTCGCAAAAATAATCCTGCCAAAATGTGATCGGGTGTGTTGTGTTCTTCTGCGTACATTAATATTTTTGAAGCAGAACCTGGGTCAATTGTGTCAATTGCTTGTAACAAACGCAAAATGCGGGAGGTTCTAATATGCGCGCACAAGGTAACGAATTGTTCTTCTTTACCTAATTCGAAACGAGAAAGTTGATCGAGTGTTTCGCCGAGTGCTGTTATTGTTCTTTCTAACGTAGGGTTGCCATCGAATGTCCAATCCTCTACTGTTTCCATAAATGCAATCACACGATAAATTGCCGCCGTGGCATCATAATTTTTCCAAAACTCATGTGAGGCATCTAAATCTAATTTTGGCATAGTGTGTCCATTTCTAAATGTTCTGTTAGTATACTGGAATGGTATGGAAAGCGTAAACTTTTAATGTTATTGTTATTCACGCTAAAACATTTAAAGGGAAGTAAAAATGTCTGTGAAAGATGTTTTAAAGGTCAATCGAAAAACATTTCTTAATCCACGTAGTTGGGTGGGTTACGATGCGCTCAAAGATCAGAATCGAACGATTTGGAGAGTGCTTAAAGATTTATTTACACCTGCAACACCCACACGAACGGAAACATTTGATGCAGCTGCAGAACGTTTTAATCTCAGTGAAGAAGAATTACGACAAGCGCAAGCAAACTTTTCCTTTTTTTCAATTTTCTTTTTAGTGCTTTCTGTTCTTTCACTGTGTATTGGATTTTATCTTTTAATTTGGCACCGAACATTTGCAGGACTCATTCTTTCTTTTGCAACCGCAGCATTATTTGGTGCGCAAGCATTTAAATATCATTTTTGGTTTTTCCAAACAAAAAATCGAAAACTCGGTTGTACTTTTCAAGAATGGCGTCAACAAAAAATTAATAATTCTCAGGATGAAAATAATCCATGATTAATGTTTTTCAAATTTCAGCAAATGATATGTCCGTTGTTTATCTCGGAAATATTTTTGGAATTATTGGCGGAAGTTTAGGAGCAGGAAAAGGAATTGTTGTGTTACCGGGAATTGGTTCCGGTATTTTAGGTGCGATGTTCAAAGCATTTAATACAGGATTATTAGCTGTTGCTGCATTAATGGTGACTTACACCACAATTGTGGGTGTATTAAAAACAGCAACCGAAGGAGAATTTTTAGGAAAATGGCATTCACTTTGGGTACCGTTAAGAACCGTGATAGGAATTGTAGGATTGATGCCCATGAACACGGGCTATTGTTTGATGCAAATTATCGTCATGTGGTTCATTCTGCAAGGTGTGGGTGCTGCGGATACTGTTTGGACAGCAGCAATTAATTTCATTCAAGCCGGCGGTGCGACACAAATTCCAACGGATGGAATGGCGGGAACAGGCCCTAAAGTCGACACACAAAATTTATTTCAAGCATTAGTGTGTCAGGCGACGATGAAAGCAGATTATTCTGATCGATATTATTGTTACCAAAGTACAGATCCTTGGTGTGCAATGACTGATTCTGCCATGTTAGATATTACTAATACTTACGTCTCCGATGCAGGTGGTTATTACATGGGCGGAAGACCCGGTGTGCAAGCGTGTGGAAAAATACGATTAACAGGTGATGCAAATCCTAAAGCGACTGATGCACGAAAAAATGCTTATCAAGCAATGGTGCCAGCCTTAGGACAAATTGCAAAACAACTTGTTTATGTCGATCATCTTTATAATGATTTTATGAATAATCGAATACTGAATCCTATGTTTCCGCCGCCTCAGTTTGTACAGGATTATTGTACGGCTCAGGGTGCTCCTAGCTATTTTCTATGTAATTTTCCTGTGATGCCTACAATAAAATCAGTCCAAATAGTCAGTTCTCTTTATTGGCCTTATTCATTGCAAACTTTTGCTGGCGGTAATTTTTTAAAAGCAAATGCAGATCTTTATGCGGGATATGTTTTACAAGCACTCACGCAATCTTCTAATTCAGCGGGGGCGATGACGTGGGGTGCAACATTGGATACCACCAGTCTTTTAAATGAAGCCAAAGCAAATGGATGGATTAATGCTGGGGGTTATTATTATGCAATTGCCAATTTGGGAAATAAAACACAAGCAGGATTAAATGATTCTTATGTGGATCTTCCCACCACAGGACAGAATCCAACTTATTCGGATAGTCCTCAAAGTTACTCTGGTCTTTCACCTTTCAACAGCAATGCAAAATGGGCTGCAAAAATAGATGTTTTAAATGCAGAGGGCATTGCATTAATCAAACAAGTCAATAAAGAACAAGCTGCAGGAAATGGGGGGCAAACAAGTGGTGCCAGTTGTTCTGTGAATGGAGTGGATCTTTGCACGTTAATCATGGACGGTTTTATGTCGGCAACAACAGGAGGAAATGCAAATCCTGTTATTTCATTACAAATATTTGGAGAAAGTATTTTAATTACGATTCAAATCGTATTTGTACTCTTAATTGCGCTTATTTTTGCGAGTGTTGCAGGTGCATCTGTGATGTCATCTGTGCAAGGCTTTGGATATGCAGTTTCAGAAATTTATACTTTCCTTATCTTACCTATCACGTTCTTTATGGGAGCACTCTTGGTCTTTGGTGGGATGCTCGCGGTTTATATTCCTTTAATCCCTTATATTATTTTTACATTTGGTGCGATTGGATGGTTTATTGCAACGATCGAAGCCATGATTGCAGCACCGATTGTGGCGCTTGGAATTATGAGTCCCGAAGGTAAGCATGAAATTTTGGGCGCATCAGAACCTGCGATGACGATTATCTTTCATATTTTCTTACGTC
>Ga0207084_1027_pt1 | contig 42026 bp, 43 predicted proteins | sample Alteio_BWMinHeat_55_FD_153543 | JGI IMG/M metagenome (GOLD analysis project Ga0207084, IMG submission 153543) | Enriched cells from forest soil in Barre Woods Harvard Forest LTER site, Petersham, Massachusetts, United States -... | ecosystem: Environmental > Terrestrial > Soil > Temperate forest >...
AAAAACGTGTCTAGGATCAATGCGGTATTTTTTCAGTGTTTTTTTTAATAACGCCGCTTTTGAAAACAACTTAGATTCCGTATGAATGAAATCAAAAAAAGTAAGCATGCCATTCAATTCAAGCCATCGCGTGACATTCTGTTTTGAATTGGAAGTCAGTATTCCTAATGAGTAGTTTTCACGGTGTAGGCATTCGATTAAAGAATAAATAGAAGGGGCAAGAGCCAAGTGAGGCATTTCTAGGTATAAACGTTTTCTCATCTCTTGAATGAGTTGGGGAATTCTATATATAGGAACGTTTAAAAATCTAATGAGCTCCATTGACGACAAGTCTCGTAAACTTTCAATGTCATCTTCATTTATTTTTCTAAAGTTAAACTGGTCTGCTAAGCCTATCGTGTGCTTAACTACACAATGAAAGCTGTCTATCAATGTTCCATCAAAATCAAAAAGAATATACATAGTGTCATTATTTGTTTACCCGTGGCGTTTCCTTGTGAGGAAAGGCCAGGGGTATTGGCCTATTGTTTTTTGCAACAATTTAAAATTGTATGCTTCCTTCTAAGAAGGGCCCTTGCACACTGTAATTGCTTAGAGTGTGATTCATGGTAGCAACGAAAATACCGCCCGTATCCAGTGGCGTGACGAGTGACCCAGGTAGATATTGACTGATCGCATTGATATAAACTGCGGCTTGATAGCCCGCTTTTATAGTCATTGAGGCGCCCTGGCTAAAAGCATGCTTATACATCAGTGCAAGGTTAGCATCAATACCAGGAATGACCTGAGTCACATTTTGGTCTTTGATAAATTGATTATTCACGCTCTGACCGTAAAGCGCTAATATTTCTTGTGCTGAACTCACGTAAGCTGTTTTGGAATACATAGAGCCAATGAGTGCAGAAGCGGCCGCTTCTCCGAGAAAACCAAAACCATAGTCGGTGAGATAACTCCCTTCAATACCCAGACGGGGACCTATTCCAGTAAATTGAGAAGTCACTTCTTGCATAGTGCTAAACGGTCCCTGAAAAGGACCCGTGACTGTGCTCCCTGAATACGTGGTCTTTACCTGCTCTTTAAGAAAGCCAGTGCTTAACCCACCAAAAAAACGCATCTCTACTTGTCTACCCAAACTGACGCGTTGGGCCGCACTGAGATTAACAACATCATACTTAAACTGCGCCATACCCACCGCTTTGCGAATGGTCAATGAATCAGGCCCTATTTCATAATCTGGACCTAGAAAAAAAGAAGCATCAGGCGCTACCGTGGTCGACGTCGTATTGCTGGTTAAATGCGTCCAATCGAGAGTAATATCTCTTCCTTCTTGAAAAACATAGCCTGCCCCTAATGCAAAAGCAAAGCTATAGCCCGGTCTAATCTCTTTCTCAGTCCAGGTGGGCGACTGCGAGGGCAATTCTTTATTGTAAATAACGAAATTCAGATTGCTCGCCCCTGGTTTTAAGGCCAAGAGAGTAAGATCAAATTCAAAACCTGGCCGTAATTCAGGAATAGTGACTAATTGGCTAATAGAAGGAGCTGAGGCATTGACTATAGTGGAGTATAAAGCAAGGCTGGCAAGAGGCAATAATATAGATAATTTTTTCCCTATCATTAAAATAACTCCTATTTAAAAATCGTGACAGCATGTTAGCGAACCTATCTAAATAGCACAAGTATTCGCTGCGTTTTCTTAGTTATATTCATTATTTTTTTCCTACCTCCTTCAGCTACTACTCTTTGGCTCTCTTCTCGCCTTCCACTAGCTGATCCAGGGCGGAAGACGTCAAACGATAAACTGTCCATTCGTCCATGGGCTTTGCTCCTATACGCTGATAAAATCCTATGGCCGATTTATTCCAATCCAACACCCACCATTCTAAACGTCCGCATTTTCTGCTTTTAGCTAAAGCGGCCAGATAAGCAAGCATTTTTTCACCTATGCCTTTACCGCGGGCATGAGGTCTTACAAATAAATCTTCCAGATACAATCCAGGGCGCCCCACGAAAGTTGAAAAATTATGGAAAAATAGTGCGAAACTAACCGGTTGCTGATTGAGATAACCGATAATCACTTCCGCATATCGCTTTTCTCCAAACAAGGTTTCTTTTAAGTCGCTTTCCTTAGCAACCACTTCATGCGATAGCTTTTCGTACTCGGCTAATTCTTTAATAAAAGAAAAGATAAGCGGGACATCTTCTATCGTGGCTGATTTAATTTCAAAAGGTTCTTTCACCATAGACTATTATCCTTACAAAAGAAATGGACATGAAGTGGGTTGTATTCCACGTCATCTATTGAAGCGTAACGGATTTTTTAACCTCAAGAGAGGGTGATTTTTCTTCTTTCTCTTTTTCTTTTGGCATTTCTCTTTCTCCTTTAAATAGCGTCGGAGCCAGTCCTTCCATGGAATTTTTTAGAAATTCAATATGATTCCTGAGAAATAGAACAATGCGTTTTCTTTCTATATCGTCATCTGCTTCATGTACTTCCAATGTATTAAGTGCGTCTTCAGCGCTCAAAAAATGAAGTTTGATCGCACTCTCGCTTACTGAGTTATTCATTACATTTACTTTGAGGCTGGCTAGCTGACTTCCCACTTCATCCACAAACCCACCTTGAATGCTATCACGAATTAAATAAACACTAATGAAATGACGCAAAGCTATTTCAGTAGGTTGGTTTTTACAACGAATTTTTAATTTCATGAGAAACGCTTCTGTACCCAATAAAAAATTGGGGTCTTTAAGAATATTCAAACAATCTTCAGGACTTTCTAATAGTTTTGTTAGGTCTTGGAGAATTTTTTCGTTGTTGTTTTCTGGATTGTTAAGCAATTGTTCTTTTAAAGAAATGAGATGAACAAAGGCATTGTAACCCTGTTTAGGATTAGGCTGCTCCTCTTTTTCTTGCTTAGGCTGTTGTTCCATTGCAGGGAGTAGCTTGTCCAATTGGCTTAACGCATTTTGAAAGTTGTCAGAGACGGTCGCGCTATGTCGAAAATTATTCACCATAGTCTTACATACTTCTTTTCCAAGCATCCCCATATTTAAAGTAGATAACTTATTAATAAGACTTTCGATACCTGTGGCAGAAAAAGTCATCAAATTGACTTTCAACTCATATCCAAGCTCTATCGCTTCATTAACACTCGCGTCCAATTCATTTGCAACCGTCTCGTTTAATAAAACATCCTTACACCACTCCAAGGACGCAACATCAAACTTGGGATGAGTAACTAATTTTGCAATATTTTCAGGATTTTTACAGAAATCATTGAGCTTGTTTACAAGATCTTTACCCGTGCTTTTAGATAAGATAGCGAAAAAATCATCATAGATGTCATTAGTGACTGTTGTTCTCATATTGTGCTCCACTCCAGTATTGTTTGTTATGAATAAATAATACCGTAAAACATCCAGCGCCTAAAGTATTACTTAATTCCAATATAAATGTCTACACTCGTATTGGCAGGATCACTCGCATTGGGGCCGTACACTTCAAAATCCGCTTGATACGTTCGTTTCCCACCAAAATCCTTGTCCGTCATCTTCCAAATTTGTTGCCAAGCATCAATCACTACTTGCGGCATTTGTCCTGATGGCGTAGTCAATTTTTGATAACGGGAAGCAGGTATGGTCAATGACTTAAAATCAGGAGGGAGGTTTTCAAATGAAGTCACTTCTTCACCTATAAAATAAGTGTAATCGCCGTGCTCATCACTTGCGTATTCTGTATAGACTACAAACGTAAGGCCGGGGTTTTTTCGATTAGGAATTTTAACCGCACTGTCATAGATAAAATAATTGCCCGCTAATCCACTGATTTTAGCTTGTTGTGGATTCATTTCATTTTTGTTATTTGTTCTTACGGATAATCCTATCATTTTCATTTCAGGCTTAGTTACTGATTCTTTTTTCATCATGTTCTTTTCCTATCATGAGTTAAGGTGGGTTACACTGACCTATCATACCTGGTGTCAAAAGAGAGGTGAATACTTTTAGTGATGAGAGCACAGATAATGCTTGCTAAGGATTGAACATATGATCTATATTTTTAAAATTACAAAAAACTAGGGGATCTTTTCTTATGCGTAATAAATTAGTCACATTGCTTACTACTGCTTTTGCTTTAATGCTGGCCTATTCTAGTGTGACATTTGCAGAAATACCTGATGTCCAATATTTTCTTGACCATACGCCTATTAAACCTAAAATGAGTCTCACTGTTGACTATGCTTTCCCTAGCCCTGAGCATGTGATTGAATGTCATCAAGACGTCATGGCGAGTGAGTTAGGTTCAATTCTATGGCATTACAAAGGCAAACCGTTCATAGGTCAAATAGGTGCTAATCGTTCACTCAAATTAATGAGAGCAGATTCTTCTCGCGCGAATATAGGCATCACACAAAATCAAACAGCGGAACCGACAGGTAAGTTAGTATTTACAAATTTGGATCCTAAATTTGAGTTGTATGTCACTTGCAGTTATGACAGAGAGTAAATTATCCTGATAATTGAACTCCGTCATTCTCAGCTTGTGCGAAATGACGGAGCATTTTTCATTCCCCAAAAACTATACCGCTTCTAATATAGCCGCTACCCCCATTCCTCCCGCTGTGCAAATTGAAATGAGGCCTCTACCGCTTCCTTTTTGTTGCAACATTTTCGCAAGAGCGCCTACTATTCTTGCACCTGTGGCTCCGAAAGGATGGCCTAAGGCAACACTTCCGCCTTTTATATTCATTTTAGTTGGGTCTATTGAACCAAGGGGGGCATCTCTATGCAGCACTTGTTTACAATACTGTTCTGACTCCCAGGCTTTTAGGTTACAAAGCACTTGCTCCGCAAACGCTTCATGGATTTCATAAAAATCGAAGTCTTGTAACGATAAATGATTTCTTTTAAGCAGGTTACTCACTGCAATGGTGGGCGCCATTAACAATCCCTCTCCATGCACAAAATCAACGGCGGCGGCTTCAGCATCTACGAATCGTGCCAACAAAGGATAATGATGAGTCTTTGCATAATCTTCACTGGCAAGAAACACGGTTGCAGCTCCATCCGTTAATGGGCTGCTATTACCTGCAGTCAGCGTACCTTGATCAGTAAAATCAAATGCTGTTTTTAGTTTGGCGAGTTTTTCTAAAGAAGTGTCGGCACGCAAAATTCCGTCACGTGTTAAACCCACAAATTTAAAAATAAGATCATCATAAAATCCTTGATCATAGGCCTTCACGCCATTTTGATGGCTTTTTAGTGCTAATTCATCTTGTGCCTGGCGTGTAATATGCCATTCTTTAACCATTTTTTCGCAATGCTCGCCCATTGATAAATGCGTGCGCGGTTCAGTGACAGCGGGATAGACTAGATTAAAATCAGAGGGTCTAAACGTGGAAACTATTTTTAGCTTGGACATGAAATTTTTTGCATGATGCAAAGCAAGTAATTTTTTTGTCAGTGACCTGCTTACTAGAACAGGTAGATCACTATTACTATCACAACCCCCTGCCATGCCATTTTCAATTTGATAGTTAGAAATTTTAAGGGCAATTTGGCGCGCGGCTTCAAGACTAGTTCCACAGGCGCGTTGCAAGTTATACGCAGGGGTATGCGGGTCAAGCGTTGTACCTAGCACGCATTCGCGAGCTAAATTCCAATTGGCAGAGCTATTGATGATAGCACCTAAAGCAACATCACCCAGCACTTGGCCGTCTAAATGCATTTTAGTTACTAAGGCTTGTAATGTAGCCGTCATCAATTCTTGCAGTGTAATATCACTATAATCCGTCATCGATTTGACAAAAGGCGTTCTTATACTACCTACGATATAGGCGGGCCTCGTTTTCATAAAAAAGTCCTTTTCTAAGAGTGACGTTTCGTTAAACCTGCGCTAAACCACCATCGACACAGAGATCAATCCCCGTGACGAAGCTACTGTCATCAGAGGCTAAGAAAACGGCTACCTTAGCAACTTCCGCCGATAATCCTATGCGTCCCATTGGTATATCTGAAATTATGTCTAGGCTGAACTGCTTTATTTGTTCTTCGTTCAAACCCATTTTATTAAATATAGGTGTTTCTATAGGACCAGGACTAATCGCATTGACGCGTATCTTTCTATCTTTTAAATCTACTGTAAAAGTGCGCGCAAAAGAGCGTACGGCGGCTTTGGTAGCACTATACACACTCAGTGCATCCACGCCTTTTCTCCCAGCAATAGAGGCATTTAGAATGATAGAACTACCGTCACGCAACAAGGGAAGCGCCTTTTGTACAGTAAAAAACAGTCCTTTGACATTCACATCAAAGTGTTGGTCAAAATTTTCTTCCGTCACTTGATCTAAAGGCACGAATGTGGCTAGGCCTGCATTAGCAAACAAAATATCGATATGCCGGTGCTTTTGTTTCACTACTTGATAAAGACGGTCAAGGTCTTTCATATTAGACACATCGCCTTGTACCGCAGTGACATTTTTACCTATGTACTTGACGGCATCATCCAATTCTTTCTGTCTGCGGCCAGTAATAACGACTGTCGCACCTTCGTCTACAAAATATTTAGCCGTTTCCAGTCCAATGCCACTATTACCGCCTGTAATAACCGCTATTTTTCCAGATAATTTGTTCATAGCTTGTCTCCTAGAAATGAATAATTGATAAAAAAATTAAAATGCCCAACAAAGGCACCCAAAGTGGGTGTTAGATTTATGCCAATGGCCATCATGATGTGCAGAATAGTGAAAGTGATGTGCAGGTTCATTAACAATCACTTTATTTTTACCGTAAGTTCCAAAATAAGTGATGGGTGACCAATCAGGACTAACGGGTGGCAAAGGAGGATTATATAAAGAGAATTCATCAGTAGCATGCACAATCACTCCGCCTACAGCGGTCATGACAGAATACACATTCTTTATTTCTTCATCAGGAATAGTAAAAAAATCTGCCGACAAGACTGCAAAATCAGCCAATTGATTTTCAATAAAAGAACCTTTTTCTTTATCCTCTTTTGAAAACCATGCACTGCCTTTAGTATACAGTTCAATGGCTTTTTCTCTTGAAAGAATATTACTCTCATCATAAAGCGATGTTCCGCCCAACGTTTTTCCTGTCGTTAACCAATAAAGACATAGCCATGGATTATAGCTGGATACTCTAGTTGCATCGGTTCCCATTCCCACAGGAATTCCTGCTTCCAAAATTTTGCTTATGGGTGGTGTTCGTAAGGCTTGTTTACTTCCATATCGTTCAACAAAATACTCGCCTTGAAATGCCATACGGTTTTGTATCGCAATTCCGCCGCCTAGTTTTTTGACTCTCTCAATGGAGTGATCAGAAATGGTCTCCGCATGGTCAAAAAACCAATTTAATTGATTAATAGGAATTTCATTATTGACTTTTTCATACACGTTTAATGCTCGTGTAATCGATTCATCGTAGGTCGCGTGCAATCTAAAAGGCCAGGCTTTTTTTGCAAGCAACCGTATGACAGGCTCTAATTGTTTTTCCATGTCCTGGGGTAAGTCAGGCCTAGGTTGTAAAAAATCTTCAAAATCAGCAGCAGAAAACACCAACATTTCGCCCGCACCATTATGACGATAGTATTCATTGCCTTGTTGATAGGTAGTCGTGCTAGTCCACTTTTCAAAATCTTCTAATTCGTGTTCTGGCTTTTGTGTAAATAAATTATAAGCGATTCTAACCGTTAATTTATTTTCTTGATCCAATTGGTTAATGACAGCATAATTCTCGGGATAATTTTGAAATCCGCCTCCCGCATCCACTACACTCGTAATGCCTAGTCTATTTAGCTCTCGCATAAAATGTAATGTGGAATTAATTTGATCTGCTTGGTCTAATTTGGGTCCTTGTGCTAAAGCGGAATAGAGAATGATGGCATTAGGTGCCGCAATCAACATACCTGTTGGGTTTCCTTCCTTATCACGTTGAATGGAGGTTCCTGGCATTGCTATCGTATTTTTACTATAGCCTATTGCTTTAAGCGCTGCTCTATTAAGCAAAGCTCTATCATATAAATGCAAAATAAATACGGGTGTCTCTTTAGACACCGCATTAATTTCATCCAGTGTGGGCATGCGTTTTTCTTTAAATTGAAGCTCTGACCATCCACCCACCACACGTACCCATTGTGGCGGAGGGGTGCGTTCTGCTTGTTGTTTTAGCATGAACATCGCATCACTTAAGCTGGTTATTCCGTCCCAACGTAATTCCATGTTAAAACTTAAACCACCACGAATAAGATGAATATGCGAATCATTCAGACCAGGTATTACCACCTTATTTTTTAAATCTATGACTTGAGTAGCATCATTTTTTAAATTCAGAATTTCTTTATCAGTACCGAATTTAACGAAACGTTTGTTTTTTATCGCAACCGCCGTCATTTTTTTATTAAACGTGCCAACGCCTTTAAAATGTCCATTATGAAATATAATATCTGGGCCCATAACCCCTCCAAAAAAAATGATTGCGTTTAGGGTGATATACGATTTCCATATCGCAAGGTGAGGTGATTATCCACCATGTCCACCTATCATGGATTGTGCGTAGAACACGCCAATTCCATAGGCACCCGCGTGTTCCTTTGCAAGATTCATGACAGCAGCATAGGTTTCCTGACGGGCCCAATCACGCTGCCACTCACAAAATAGTTGTATCCACGTCACCGGAACCACACCTACTTGTATCATTCTTTGAATAGCCGTTTGATGCGCTTCAAGGGTAGTCCCACCGGAGGCGTCCACCACAGCATACACTTCATAACCCGCTTGAATGGCGGAAATAGCAGGAAAGGCTAAACATACCTCAGTCCATAATGCCGCTATCACTAATTTTTTACGGTTGGTTTTTTCAACGGCTGCAACAAAATTTTTATCTTCCCATGAATTCATGCTCGTACGATCTATGGGTTTTTGATCAGGAAAAACAGCTTGTAATTCGGGTATCATTGGGCCACTAAAACTCTTTGCAGCCACGGTAGTGAGTATGGTAGGCACTTTAAAAATTTTAGCCGCCTTGGCCAAGCCCACTACATTATTAATAATGGTCTCTCGATTGGCGGATTCTACTCCAAAAAACATTTGGGGTTGGTGATCGATTAAAGCGAGCGTGCAATTGCTTGGTGTAAGTAATTCCAGGGCTGATTTATTCATCATTTTCTTCCTTAAAAATAAAATACGAATTAGACCATTATGTTTAGCTTGCACCTAAATCAAAAAACAATAACTCTGCCTCTTCAATGCACTGAATTTGAATTGTTTTTTCATTTTGGATAGACGCACCGTCTCCATAAACTAACTCTTGTCCATTAAGGGACACTTTTCCTTTTATCAATTGTACCCATCCTATTCTATGGTCTTTGAATGAATAATCAATAGAATGATTTTTAGTGAGATAAGCCGCGTATAAATTCACGTCTTGATGAATGGTAACGCTTCCTTCTTTTTCATCTCGCGAGCCAATTAATATAAAGCTATTAGTAGATTTTTTTATGGTTTTCTGTTGATAAATGGGTTTCAAGCCGGTCTTTTCAGGAATGATCCAGATTTGCAAGAAATGCAATGGGTCTGTTTTTGAAGGATTGAATTCACTATGTTCTATGCCCTTACCCGCTGACATGATCTGAATTTCGCCCGGTTTAACAATGGATCCGGTGCCCATACTGTCTTTATGCTCCAATGAGCCCTCAACCACATAAGAAATAATTTCCATATCATCATGCGCATGCCGGCCAAATCCCTTTCCTGCTTGGACAGTATCTTCATTAATGACACGCAGAGTGCCGAAACCCATAAATTTTGGATCATAATAATCTGCAAATGAAAAGGTATGCAAACTAGTGAGCCAACCATGCTGACCCCTCCCTCTATCCTGGCTTTTACGAATTTCAATCATGTCCATTTCTCAATTTGGAAAAATTAATACTATCATGAAGAAAGGGCGGAGGGTCAAATCGCATAATTAAGCCAACATGTCAGACATAACCCCATTACAATTGACTATCCTCCTCTTGATATAGTACTATTTTGTGGTACTATGCTACAATGAATAAAAAGCACCAAAAAACATTAAAGCAACTATTTCAAAATCCCGTCCAGGCAGGTATTGCATGGCGAGATATTGAATCCATGCTTAATGCCTTAGGTGCTGAAATATCAGAGGGTAATGGTTCCCGGGTAAGAATTGCGCTAAATAACATACGCGCTGTTTTTCACCGTCCCCATCCTCAAAAAGAAACGGATAAAGGTGCTGTTGTATCAATGCGACGATTTTTAAAAGAGGCAGGTGTCCAATGTTAATTTATAAAGGCTATATGGGACATGTCGAATTTGATGACGATATAGAAATTTTTCATGGTGAAGTCATTAATACTCGCGATGTGATTACTTTCCAAGGGTCGACTGTTGCAGAGATTAAAAAGGCATTTAGGGAATCAGTTGATGATTATCTAGCTTTCTGCAAAAAACGCAACGAAGAACCGGAAAAGCCTTTCTCCGGAAAATTTAATCTACGTCTTGACCCAGAGTTACATAGACAAGTCTATCTCGCTGCAAGACAACATCATATGAGCTTAAATCAATGGATAGCTGAAGCAATCAAGCATCATATTCAGGAATAATAATTTTTTTATTATTTTTAGATCTGCATTAATTTAAAAACTAACACGAGTTATATTGCATGACATGTATAATTTTCGATTGTGATGGTGTCTTAGTAGATAGTGAAATTATTACAACAAAATATTTCATCAAACACCTTCATGACATTGGCTATGACATCTCAATTGAAGATGCGATCAAGCGATTCACTGGCCTATCCGATAAAATCGTATATGAGGCAATTAGTAAAGAAACAGGTATTCTTTTCACCCCAGAACAAATTGATTATATTCAAAACCAAGTTCATCATTCACTGCATACAGAAGTATCTGCCATTACTGGCATGCCTGAATTGCTAGCTATTCTTGAAAGGAACAGCAATCAACTATGCGTTGCTTCGTCAGGCACACTCGATAAAATCAATAAATCACTTAATGTTACGGGTCTTATAAGCTATTTTCATGATCAAAATATCTTTAGCGTTCAAAACGTGCATAAAGGAAAACCCGCACCGGATTTATTTTTATTCGCAGCAAAGAAAATGGGTTATGCTCCCAAAGAATGTATTGTCGTTGAGGACAGCTTAGCAGGCATTGAGGCTGCCATCGCTGCCAATATGCGGGTTATTGGTTTTTTAGGCGGAAGTCATGCTCATTATGATTGGTATAAAATTAAAATGAGCACTTATAACATAGCCATCGCACAGAACAGTGTCGAACTTTCCAAAATTCTTTCGGAGTTTATCGAATAAAATGGAAAAACAAAACCGTAAAATTAAGTGGCTGGATACAAAAATAACTAACCTTTTGAACATAACCTTGCCCATTATCCAAGCTCCTATGGCGGGAGGAGCAACCACCCCAGAGCTAGTGGCTGCGGTATCGAATGCAGGTGGATTAGGTTCACTAGGTGCCGGCTATATGACAGCAGACGACATCAAAACAACTATCAAAAAAATTAAAGCGCTTACTAATAAACCATTTGCTGTTAACCTTTTTATTCCGGAAAAACATTTTGCAACGGATGAACAAATTGAACAGGCAAGAAAAATAGTTCAAGCGTCCTGTCAAGAGCTAAACTTTAATGTAAATTCCATTAAGCCACCTTATGCGCCACCCTTTGAAGAACAAATGAAGGTTATTGTTGAAGAAAAGGTTCCTGTTTTGAGTTTTACCTTTGGTATTCCTTCTAAAGATTGGATAGAGATATGCAAAAAAAACGGCATTATATTAATTGGAACAGCAACGACATTAGCGGAAGCCAAACTGCTTGAAGAAAAGGGTATCGATGCCATCGCTGCACAAGGCAGTGAAGCCGGTGGTCACAGGGGAACTTTTCTTGGAGAAGCTGAAAAAGCACTCAATACCATTTCATCCTTGATACCTTTATTCGTTGAGCATACTCGTATTCCTATTATTGCTTCGGGAGGCATTATGGATGCGAAAGGGATTGCCACCGCACTCACATCCGGTGCTTCTGCGGTACAAATGGGAACCGCATTTTTATGTTGCACTGAATCAGGTATTCATCCCCTCTTTAAAAAATTACTATTAAATACCTCACATGACAATACAACACTAACGCGAGCATTCTCAGGAAAACCAGCGCGCGGCATCATCAATAAATTCATCACACGAATGCAATCACATGAAAACAACATTCTTGATTATCCCATACAAAACACATTAACCAACGCCATGCGCAAAGAAGCGGCAAAACAAAATAATACGGATTTTATGTCTATGTGGGCAGGCCAAGGAGCCTTTTTATGTAAAGCACTGCCTGCTGCTCAATTAATTTCAGAGTTAAATAGTGAAGTGATTGATTTATTAAAGCAGTTAGAACAGAGTTAGGCCTGATCTCGTTTCTCTATAAAGAATCCCAAATTCTTATCGTATCCGCAATTAATGAGACCACGTCACGATTCATTTTAGGTCTTTCTGAGAATGGGTTGTAATGAACAAGCTGAAGTAAACATAGCAAATCCATTAGCTTTGCTTGTTTTTTCCACTCGGCAGGCAAATTAAATCCTTGAGATTTTATCCCTGCAATAAAATTATTTTCATAATAATTCGGCAATTTATGGCTATATCGCAGCATCATGCCTATATCTAATAAATAAGTTCCTGCAAATGCAAATTCCCAGTCTAAAATTGCAGCAATTTTCCATTTACCATTCATTTCTGTAACCATCATATTGGCAGGATCATAATCTGCATGGGTTAAGTTGGCTTCTTCTTCATTAGGTAATAATTTTGAATACGTATTTACAAGTTTAGAAACAGCAGCGTGCAAGCTTGAATCTAAATCGTTTTTAACGACTTTGTCCTTTAATAAATTTAACACAAAGGGTAAATATTCTTCTTCTTTGTCAAAAGGGCGCACCTGTAAATCTTCTTGAAAAAAACCGCCGTGGGTAAATTTAATTTGACGCAACTCATTTAGATATAAACCTGCTTCAAATGCACATTGACTAATTGCTTTTTCATTTTTAGATAGAATAACTTCGCGCAATAGTCTTCCATCTATCCATTCCATAATGGAGTAAGGATATGAATAAAGAAGGCAGTTCCCATCATAATAAAGATGCTTTGCTACTGGAATTTTATCAGCAACTAAACTGTGAATAGTTACTTCTCTTTGCAAAGCAGTTTTATCTCTCATGTAAATGCGAATAACCACTGGCAGACGTGCGCCTTTAAAAGTCACTTTGTAATTTGTATTGGCACACCCTTCTGATAACAATGATAGTTGTTCAATATCATCCTTTATATAAGGCGCTAATAAACGAGATGCCATAAAAACATCTAAATCAACATGCGCTCTAAAACGCTCCCAATGAATTTTAAGAATAGGTTCATCCATATTTAAAATATCTTCTTCTCGTTAGAGGGGCAGAGCCAAGTATTGAGCAATCCCCATAAATTTTTTGTAATGTGAACTAAAGTCGTTCAAAAAGAAAGTCCCCCCCTCTCTCTGCATTTTGCATGTGGAACACCGTTAAATACAAAGGAGTAACGATAACGAAGAGAGTAGAGCTCAAGAAGAACAGGGTCAAGTATCATTTGATACAAAAGGAGATCAGACGTGACCCCATAAAAATGGGCTGGACAACATACAATTCACTATTTTCTAACTCAAGAAATATGATTTTTTATTGACGTGACCCATCACCCATGTTATTAAGCCATTGTTGTAATAAATACTTTCTGCCTCACACATCCATAAACAACATATAGCCTTCATAATACCTGCAGCAGCATTATTTGTACGTTCAGCACCAAAAAGATTAGTCGCTTCTCCCTTTGCAATAAGGGCTAGTTTTTATAGATTTTATTGTTCTTTCCAACTGTTTCCAAAATGGAAACAGTTGATTGTTGAGTATTAAGTGAGCACGTTTTAAATACTTTGTTTCAATTGAAATAGGTCACTTTGGAAGACTTTTTTTAGGATTGCAGCATTGTAGTCTGTAGGCTACAATTAGACAAATGAGGCATAATAATGAAAAAAGAGTTACGAGTTTACCGTACCAAAGAAGGGAAAGAACCTTTTACTGAATGGCTCGAATCGTTAAGGGACAGAATAGCAAGAGCACAGGTAACCACCCGCCTTAACCGGGTCGTTCATGGAAATTATGGTGATTGTGAACCCATTGGCAATGGAGTACACGAGTTAAGGATTCACTACGGCGCCGGATACAGAATCTATTTTGTTGAGCAAGAAAAGACATTAGTGTTGTTATTGATAGGTGGTAGCAAAAGAACACAACATAAAGATATACCAAAAGCTAAAAATTATTGGAGTGAATTTCGGGAGCGATGTTATGAGTAAAGCTAAAGTGCAAAAGATGACGGGTAATTATGAACAATGGCTAATTAATTCTCTTCGGGATAAAAAAGAAGCCGCTACTTATTTACAAGTCGCATTAGATGAATATCAAAAAGACAATGATACCGAAGCGTTATTGCTAGCATTACGTCATGTCGCCGAAGCTCAAGGCGGCATTGGACTGCTTTCTCGTAAGACACATCTTAATCGAGAAGCTCTATATAAAACCCTTTCAAGTAGAGGGAACCCTAAACTGCAAACGTTGGGAATCCTTTTAAAGGCATTGGGGTTTCATTTATTGATTAAGCCTATATAAAATTGAGGACTAAGGGTATGGGTATTCAGTATGTGCAAAATTGTCACGTAGTGCCGAAGATGGCAAGACCTATGAGGTTCTCCCCTCCAACATAACCACCGCGTCATCCTGGACAAGCGCCGTCAACAAGATGTGAAAAAAATATTTTCATATCACGGCGCGCGATCCAGGATCCAGTTTTTTAACGTCATTGAGAGATTCTCATATAAATTGAGCTATCCCTTCTCAAGTGCAACATTCAATATCATGAAGAAACATTTATTTCCTATCCTAACTATACCGTTAAAAAGCTGGATCCTGGATCGCGCGCCGTGCAAGTGAAGTGATACTCTCAAATACACAGGACGTCGCTTGTCCAGGATGACGCGGTAATAATAATTAAGGGAAGTTATTTCATATTTATGGGTAATGAGATAGATGATACTTGATTCCATTTCCTTAAATTTAAAGTTGAGACTTGACCCCTGCATTGACCCCTGCATTTTTTAAGATGACACTGACCTCTTTTTTTCAACTTGAATCCAATAAAGTGGTGATATAACATTAAATATATTTTCATTCGCACATAACTTATGCTTAAAGAAGGACAATATGTCGCTAGAAAAACGTAAAAAAAATTTCCACCTCTTCTATGGATAAGCCAACGCAATCGTGTCCTAAAGGAAAATATTGGGTACGCCCTCACCAAAGAAAAAGGATCAGCAAAAAAGGCAAGCATTATATTCAACAAATTAAAGGATATTGCTGCTGCAGTCACAGTCCTTATCAAAAAATTGCAGAAGTAGAAAAAATGTCGCTTGATTCTTTATATTTTTCTTTAACTGTTTATGGAGAAGCACGTGGAGAAAATGATGCCAGCAAACGCGCCATTGCCTGGATAATTCAAAATCGTTCTACAAAGAAGTTGGGAGGAAATTCCTATCAAAAAATTGTACTCAGAAAAAGTCAATTTTCCTGCTGGAAGGAAAGTGACCCTAATTATAAAAAATTAAAGCATCCTGGTAAAGATGGTACTTCGTCTGACAAAAAAGCTTGGCAAAAATGCAAAATAATTACAAAGGAAGTTCGAAATGCTCCAAAAAATAAAAACCCTATCCCTGAAGTCTACAATTATTTCAGTGGAAAACCAAAACTACGATGGCAAAATCATTATTTTGACTTGCCTGGTGTCCCTCATTTTCATTTTGTTAAATTTAAAAAATGAATGTCTTGGCCACACGAGAAAAAGTGTAAACAGATATTCATTTGCAGAATTAACCAAAAAAATTAAGAAAAATGATCTTTGTGAGATTCAATATAATCCATCAAAATCATCTGCTATTGTGAATCTTGACTGCGGATCAGCAACGTATATTAATTTTAAAACTAAGCAAACATACACCATCATCGATCATTGGCCTAATATCTTTGCAACCTGGATAAACGATACCATTGCTCATATAGAAGGTCCATGCGGCACTGGCTGTTCAAAATCTGTTATTTTTGTCACCCCACAAACCATTGTTTCCTGTGCAGATCATGAATACAGAATAAAAAACTTACTTCAAAATGAACCTCCTGATTTTTATAATAACCGTCCCCTGTTAATTGATCCTAAGAAAAATATCTATGTTTGTTATGATGGCGAAAATAACATTCAGGTTTTCCCGCTACCCAAACATGCTACGATTCGCCCACCAAAGGATTATTTTTCAGAGAAAGCTGAAATTCGCGATGATCAGTTAGTGATTACCTATGAAAATAAGAATGGTAAAAGAAAACGTGTTGCATATGGTAGGGTGTAAGGAACATGTCCTAGCGGTACTAAGACTAAAACTAGAAATGCAAGAGTCAAGTCTCAAATTTTTAACTAAAAAATTGGTTTTAAGTCAACAACTCAAACCTGACGTCGTTTTGAGTTTTGGTGATGTGTTATCTATGAGTGTCCCAAATTTGGATATTTTTCACTTTGCTTAAGCAACCGAAGCTCCCGCTTAAGTTCAGCCTCCAATTCTTTCTCACTAGGAAGGTGAAATTGATATTTGCTTGCAAAAATTTGTTTAGCTTTGTCGCCCAAAAGGTAGCTGGCCATACTATCGCTTTTCTCAGTACAAAGTACCAACCCCAGGGTGGGATTGTCACCCTCCGTCAAACATTCTCTGTCGTAGTAATTAACGTACAGTAACATTTGCCCCAAATCAGCATGAGTAAGCTCGCGGGTCTTGAGGTCAATGATGATGTTACATTTAAGCACCGTATGATAAAAAATGAGGTCAGCATAATAATGCTTACCATCCAGTGTTAGGCGTTTCTGCCTAGCCACAAAAGCAAATCCTCTACCTAACTCCAACAAAAAATGCTGCAATTTACTAATTAGCGCTTCTTCAAGTTTTGTCTCAACAAGTTGGTGCGCCTCAGGAATATTCAAAAACTCTAGTACAAATGGATCTTTTATAGCATCTTCTGGCTTGGATATTTCTTGACCTTGATGAACAAGCTTCATTAATCCATCTTTATCCTTACTTTTAGCCAGCCGATCGAAAAGCAGGCTATTTATTTGACGTTCTAGCTCACGAGATGACCAACGATTCTTAATAGCTTCTATTTCATAAAACTTTCTAGCCTCAATTCTGGTAACACGCATTAATGCCCTATAATGAGTCCACGACAAATTAGGGTGAAATTTAGGGGTTTCCAATTCCCCACGCACTGCGTGGGATTTCTCATCGCTCTCGATAGTATAAGCCAGATAGAATTTCCGTATGTCCTCAAGGGTCGTTACTCCAAAACCCCGACCAAATTCCTTGTTTAATTTAGAAGAGACATCTCTAAGCAATTCCTTGCCATATGCAGCCCTTTTAGCGCCACCTTGCTCTTCTTCAACGATATGTTGGCCTATATGCCAATAAGCCTTCACCATTGTAGTGTCAACCGACTGCACGATACTGGCTTTAGCTCCACGGATAACCGAGGCTATGCGTTCGTATAGCACGTGAGCTGCATCACTTGGCTGTTTGGTTTTAACCAGTGTATTTTTGGGCTGCTTTTTCTTCATCCAACACCTTAGCGTAGAGTTTTATGGGGTGATAAATTACAACAGAAAAAAATAAATAACAATAACCTTTTAATCAATTAGTTATAGAAAAGCATTAGTATTTAGTCGACTTCACTAGCATATTATTTCTGAGCAGCGAGCGTAGCCCGTATAGTAGCCTGGATGAGCGTTCAATTGTTACACCAAGATATCTGATAATTCATTTCCCCGGATTTCGCTTCGCTCATCCAGGCGACTATACGGGCTATGTTTGCTATTACCAAAATCTTCCATTGCGTTTTGCAAAAAGAGTGGTGACTTGATTTTGTTGTTCATCAGAAAGCAAGGGAACAGCATCAGAAGTGGAATGTAATTTTTCATTAATTCTGGCTTGCAAGACATCAATGACACAATGAGACCAGGTCGCGGTATTACCGTACTTGCCGAAAAAGCGCATAAAGTCTCCGCGTTCTTCACGTAAAAATTGCAACGTGGTATATTTCTGATCATTAAATTCTTTTAAAAGCTGTATCATATCAAAAACATCATTAAGCAAATGAACTGATTCATCAACTAATTTACGGGCTTGTACTTTTTTAGCATCCAAACTAATCGGTTGCTGAGAAAGTGAGGATAGACGTTGCAAAAGAAGCGTAACTGGATTGGAGTCATTCATGTGTTCCTCTGACTCAACTTTGCTAGGATTGCTGAGAGGTGAGATCGCTTGGGGCAGGATTGCTTCCTCTAAATCAACTAGGGGTAAATCAGCTACTCTCTGTTTAGCTTTTTCAAGTTCCGCTTGGCGTTTTAGTTGTAGTTGATTGATGAAGTCGTTTCTTAATTGATGAAACAAATCTGAGCGGCCTAATTTCCTGTATGCAAATTGAATATCAGCCAAGGATTCTTCTCCGCGTCCATTAATTAAATGATTAAGCCGCTCGGCCAACTCATTCAAGCGATCGGTTACTTTTTCTTGGTAGATCGACCCTTTAGAGAGAATTTCATACTTCTCTTTTAGCGATCTCAACAAAACTTCTGATTTTCTGCCTTCCATAATTAAAGTGAATTGTCTATTTAATTTTTCCAAAAGAAATTTTTCTGTTTCTCTATAACTTTCCTCAGCAGTTAAAATACTGACAGTACAGGCTTCATTATTCGCATATTTCCTTGCATCGCGGCGACGTATGAAAAATTCTTGGTCTGTATTATGGTCTTTCACTTTTGCCCATTTGGCGATACCGAAAGACTGCATGGCATTTAGATCGCCTTGAAAAATGATTTTTTTAAAATAAAATGTTGCTGCCCATGGTCTATCTGTGAAATGAAGGATCATGTCTCCTATCTCACGCAGGTCTTGCATGAAATCGAGATCGCTAGCAGGAGTATTTTCAAAGATATGACGAAGCTCGTTCAGTGCTTTGCGTTTTTTAAGCTCGTTGAGAAAAAGCCTTTTAAATTGCTTAGATTGAGGTTTATTCACTAAATCGAACAAAGTAGCGTTTGTAAATATCTCTAAGATGCTTTTCAATGTGTCTTCTTGCATATCCAAAGCAAGAGGAGACATTTCTTTTGTTACATCATCGCAAATAGTAGGCTCGAAACAAATTTGTGCGATTAGCGTTCGAAGTTTTTTTCTCCAACATTCCGCTGTATATCGTGATAATCTGCTCCAAGATAAACACTCCTGAAGATTGCGAAGACGTGGTAAAGGATTTTCTGACCTCAACAAAACGATCAATTTGTCTTGCTCAAGAAACCCACTTAATTTTTCGCTCCAATCGTCAACTATATTATTGAGCTCGCGATTATACGCAAAACTTAGTTGAGGAGAATTATACTCAGAAGAAAAGAAATGAAACCTGCCAAATTGTTGGCAAACAAGGGGGAAACTATTCTCGTCTAACTCGCTTAATTTCGAAAGATGACTTATAAGTTCTCTACCTATTTTGGCAAGATGTTCTATAAATATTTTTTCATCCCATATCCCATAACGAGAAAAATAACGTTTTCTTATGCATGCAATTTCTCCCGCGCTTGTTTCCACATAATCAGATAATTCTCTAAAAAGAAGCTCTTCATATTTTTTGTCTTCTTGCTTGTATCTTTCCATTTCTAGATTAAAAACATTCTCTATCCCCCACCGTTTGTAACATTCCTTGATAAAATCAATATCATCCTCGCTTCTCTTTTTTTGTATACATACAGCCAACCTTTGATTTAATTGCGGAATAATATAATCTAGGGGGTTTTTAATAATATCCGCAAGTGGTAAAGATTCGACACGGTATTGCTCAGGGGGATAATCATGGTCGTTGATGTGTTCTCTTGCCATGGTAAATGTATTGCCTGTTGCCAACTCTGTTACCCGCCTCCATGTCGCATTCTGATAAAGTTTTAAGCTATCCTCATTACCGCATAAAGCAGCCTCCTTGAAACAACAGGCTGAGAAACAACACGCTGCGGCTCCAGGTTGTGTTTCATGATTGAATACTCTTTCGCCGATTTTTAGCAATTGATCTGCATAATCAGCAGGAGTAGTACGTTCGACTGCCGCTATGTAATACTTAGCCATTTGCTTGAGAGCTGGCACTTCTAATAAGCTAAATTCTTCGTCCTCACGTTTACAAAGCTCATCAACAACACATTCGATTGAAGAAGAACGACGTATAAAAAATTGCTGATTTGAAGCATCAACAAGAAGCCTTCCTATTGCTCTAGTTGAGAGATAACTTAAAAAATCATATTCCTTCCTTTTCAAGGATTTACTAAATGATTTCTGGACTGCTTGCATAAGTTGAGCATAAAAATCAAAACCCTTTAAACCTGGAAAACCCATAGAAGGTAGCTCTTCTAATACCAGCGGTTTTTCTTCCCCACTCCCTTCATGTACTCTTTTTGCCAAGCACTCAATAGCTTTCGGTGGAATAAGTGAGTCATACGTTTTCATCTTCTCAAGTGCGACATTAAGCAAAGCTTCAGAAAAATTATTGAAAAAAGCGCTCTGCTCGGCAAGAGCAGCTAGGATAATTAATCCACAAAAGGGATTTTCTTCTAAAAGGTCGGATTTAAGTAAGAGTGTAATATCATTGGCACGTAAATGTTCCAAGACAGAAGGATAAGAAAGAATCTTACGAGCAGCAAAAGGAGATTTTTCGCCTAATGTAACTAATAAACCATAAGAATGTTCGTAATCTAGAGCACTTGGAGGATGGTTAGTAGGGACTAAATCATTTATTAAATCATAAAAATCTTCTCGCATCGCTAAGGCACTTGCTGTCATGTTATCGCATGTCGCGATGGAAAAAATATCTTTTCGTGACAAAATGGTTACACAATCAGGCCCTGCTAAAAATTTTACTGTGCAGCTGCTCGATAAAGAATGAAACATCCTAATCAAATTGCTACGGCTTTCTTCGTTAGGAGGACACGTCTGCACACAAGTCAGTAAAACGTTTGGATGCCCTTCTAAATAATCACTCAGCTTATCTGCATTGTAAAAATGTGAAAGTAAAAAATCAAAAAAATCATTCTTCCAAATCACCGCGGGATTTTCAACTAAGAAAAACTCAAACGGGGAAACAAAAGTTTCTCCGAACCAATCCGCCAACGGGTCTCGCTCTGGAATGCGTCCCTTTTTAAATTTAGACACATATAGGATAAATAATTCTGCCGGCACATAAGGGTTTAATGCCGGTTCAACGACCACTTCGTTCAGTAATTTAAAATTACGCTTCAATGAAGCGAGAAAATACTCGGGGTTACTAAAAAATTCTTGAGGAATGGTCCTATCGGAATCACGTCCTGTTGCAATAGAAATAAAGTCCTTTATATTCAAGGTCAAACATTCATTTATAGATAATTCTCGGCGATCTTGCATGAATCTGCTCTCATTTTGTATTTATGATATGAGGCGACATTTTATCTGAAAATTCTATGAAAAACAGCAAGCATAGCCCGTAAGTAGCCTGGATGAGCGAAGCGAAATCCGGGATGGGCGTTCAATTGTTACACCAAGATATCTGATAATTCATTTCCCCGGATTTCGCTTCGCTCATCCAGGCTACTATACGGGCTACGCTCGCTACTTTTTCAGAACGGTGCACACCAATCCAACGATCTTATCTTTGTCTTTGGGTGAGCTTTCAGCAATCAACAAGGTTAATGCAGTTAACGCGGGCGGAGTAATACGGGTTACATCCAAAATTTTAGCTTGCCTTAAAAACCATACGAAAGCATAAGCACCGCTACGCTTATTACCATCAACAAAAGGGTGGTTCTTAATAATGAAATATAGAAGATGCGCTGCTTTTTCCTCAACAGTGGAATAAAGGTCTTCCCCGCCAAAAGATTGCATGACATTGCCTACAATTCCCGACACACTATCCAGCGTGCGCTCTGCGCCAAAAAGCTCAGTCGCCTCTCCCTTTTCAATAAGATTCTGTTTTAGTTCAGCCAATGCGTGAGCGAGCTTATCTGCTGTTAATGATACTTTCTTTTTGGTTGCGCCCTGAGTTGTTAGCGTGTCCCTGTCATAAGCATCCAAGGAAAACCATGTATCAGCGAATAAAGTAATTAATTCCAGCACACTATCGTGATCTACAATTGAGCCAGGCGGCAATAAGCTTTTAACGTCAGATACCGCCTTTAGGAAATCCGCATAGTTTGATTTAATACGGTGGCGGTTAATCGTATATCCCTGTTGGATATGCTCTCTGAGCGTCTTGGTTGCCCATTGTCGGAAGTAAGTAGCTTTTTTAGAGTTGATTCTATAACCCACACTCAGCACCGCATCAAGATTGAAGTGTTTGATTTTATAGATTTTATTATCCTTGGCAGTTGTTTCCAAAATGGAAACAGCTGATTTTTCGTACAGTTCTTCTGAATCAAAAATATTTTTTAAATGTTTAGAAATAGCTGCTTTTTGAACATCAAATAACGTAGCCATTTGGTCTTGAGTAAGCCAGATAGTTTCATGCTCTTTGTCTGTTTTTAACTCTAAAGCTCCACTTTTGGATTGATAAACAACCGTACCAGTTGAGTGAATTGCCTGTTTTTTCATGCGATTTCCTTTACCACTTCTCGTACCATTGGTGCGAGTATTAATTCTGCAACTATCAGTTGCAATTTTTAACAATAAAAAACCCATCAGGGTGCGCATTATGAAGAGGCGGGATGGGTGTTGTTAAGCCGAAGTATAGGCATTACTTTTAGTTTAAACAAGCGATTCGTCGGATTTCATCTTTACACCCATCGCGACATGAAATCCCACTGAGTAGCCTTTAAAGCATAAAAGATCGGGAAGGTTATATTTTCTTCTCAATTGCAATAAAGAGTGACGGTGCCATGAGTTTATGACGGTGTCATGACCCCGTCATTGATACGTGCCTGGCAGAAGAAAAATTGAATTAAAAAATGGATTATTTATGCTCTTTAATATTGAAATCTAAATTATATTTTTTTTGGTCCAAATTCATTTTAACCCAGCATCGAAATGCTAGAATTAATTTATCATTTTTCCCTTCAAGCATATTATAATTTGCTAGCGCCTTTAGTATCGTGGCAATGCCACACTCGTCTACATCTAAATCAATATGCTCATCATCACTTTTATCAAAATGCTTAAGAGCATTAATGCGTAACAAATTGTTAACTTCATTCCCTATTTCTTCGCGACTAACTTTTCCACCTTCTTTTTCACATAATAAGTCAGTGAAATTTTTCTTTCCTTCTCTATTGACTAATTCACAAAATACCACATCAGCGGCTCCAGCCAAAGTAATGGCAGAAAGTTTATCTGTGTTAGTCAAAAATAACATTATTGCTGTTTCCAATTGATTGGCTGCCAGTTGAAAGCGTTGATAGGCTTTTTTCTCTGTTTTCTTCCTTTTAATAACAGTCTTTTTCTTAGTCTTTTCTAAGTCTATCTTACTAGGATGACCTCCCTTCTTTTTTAGTTTTTCAGGCATATTATTGTATAGCTCAATAATTTTCACAGCATCTTCTGTCATCCATGACCAAGTTAAAAATGCTTTTATGAAATCATCTCCTTGCCCATATAGTGAAACATAATCAGCTATAGCCATTGTTAACGAATAAACAGCACACTGATGTAGATCAAGAGTGCAAGTTTTAGCACAAGAGGGACTTATATGTTTATGGAGATTTACACCTAGCGTGTTATCGATGTAATTTTTATAACTTTGTCTTTTTGGAGTGATTTTATTGAACGCATCATAAACCCTGCAGGCATAATCAATAAATGGCTCTTTGCCGGAATTGCGAACAAACTGACTCAATATATTGCTGGCAGCCGCGGAAAGCGTAATAACTGAGGATAAATCTTTATCATTTAAAAACAGCAAAACTGCTGTACTTAATTGCTGTTTTGCAAATTCACTTCTATGGTATTTTTTCTCTGAATTAGACATCTTGCTCCACGGAACTGCTTAACAAAAAGCATAGCTTAGCGACGGAATGCTTTTAATAATAGATTAATGTCTGCTTGTTTTGCAATGACGGTGTCATGACGGTGTCATGTATGAGTAATTGAGTTTATATACCATTTCATAGAGATAACTCAATAACTCATACATGACACCGTTATGCGCTTGCTAAAAGCGCCTTACAGAAAAAAAATTGACGTAACCCAGAGAATCATCAGCTTAAGTCGCTGGCCGTTCTGGGAGCGGCATCCAATGTGAAACCACCTGGTTTAATCCGCTATTAGAATTTTCACGTTCCCATTTATTAGCAGATTTTACATATTTAGCTATGAACACACTTCCACAGCAAACTAGGTATCGGCCATCTCTATCTGGTAGTTGTTTTGTAACATCTATCCACTGATTCATTCCATTCCCTTATTTCTTTCAAATTGATGGCAGCTTCTATAGCATCTTTAAACTCTCTTATTGAATCAGCAAGAATTGCCAAGGGCGGAGGTAATGCCATTGCCAAACTGGAAAGAATGACATTCGCCCAATCAAGGAGATTTTTTAGAAATTTTTTCCCAAGCATAGTGGATATAGATTTCGGATTCCATAATTTATATGCCAAATCAAAACCCGTCAATTTAAATTTCATTTCATCACCACTTAAACCTGCTGATTTTAATAATTTCAGGAAATTATTTTTATTTGCAGATAATTGATCGGATAATTCATCTAGTTTTTTTTCAACAACCATCCATGAGTTGCTTAGAGGCTTATGTAATTCAGATGGTAATGAATCACTTTCTTTTACTAATACAGCAAGTATCTCCTTCACTTTTTTTAAAAACTCCACAAGCGTTGTTATCTCATCTTTATCGTTTGGCATATTCCGCTCCTTTTAAACAGCCACCTTATTTTTTTATTTTCACATAAACAGCGCTAATTAATTAAACAGATAGTAGGCTTAATATTATTGTTTGAATAAAAAACAACTTCACGTAAGTGTACCCTGAGGTGTACCCAGAAAATATTTTATTTGGCTCTGATGTTAAAAACTGAATGTAAAATATTGTTTATACTCATGCCGACGACGAGAGTCGAACTCATGACCTACTGATTACGAATCAGTTGCTCTACCAACTGAGCTACGTCGGCCTGGGTGGAAAACAGGCGGAAGTATAAAGAAAAATGCGTGGGACTGCTAGAAGATTGGGAGGGTTAAAAAGGGCTTGTGTTTGGAGGGGGAGGTGGGTATAAAGGGGGCCTGCAGTTTTTTCTCTTTTTTTCCTCGTGGGTGTTTTCCGCAATAGTAATTCCCAGCAGTAATTCAATTTAGTGATTCTTTGGTTAACTTTTTTTATGGTGAGGACCTCGTATGCAAAAAACGGACAGGGTTTTTGGGTTTTCTTTGATTGAATTGATGGTAGTGGTTTCTATTATTAGTATTTTGACGGTGATTGCGGTGCCTTCTTATCAGCATTACGTGGAAAGGGCCCGGTTTGTAGAGGTGATGGGGGCGGCGGGAGTATATAAAATCGCGGTGGCCTTGGCTTTGCAGCAAGGGGTGGCGTTGAGGGAGTTGGCGAATGGGGTGCATGGGATCCCGCCTGAGGCTAAGAAAACGAAAAACGTAGCCGAGGTCAAGGTAAGGAATGGGATGGTGGTGGTGAGGGGGACAGAGAAGGTAAAGGGGGCGACTTATATCTTAAAACCCAGTGCAGATGGTGGAGAGTGGGCGGTGAGTGGGTCTTGTTTGGAGATGGGACTGTGTAGCGCTTGAGTGTAGGAGTGCAGACTATGTTGAGCCAGCCCGTTAGAGCAGGATTGGAATTAGGGGCTGCGCTTATTCCAGCGCCAGAAAAAACCAACTGGCAAGATGAGTCTGTCATTGCTGTTGTCGATCAATTGCTTGGGGATGCGATTGAAAAAAAAGTATCTGACATTCACATTGAACCTTATGAGCAAGGCAGTCGGATTCGGTATAGACGAGACGGGTTATTGTGTGAAGCGGCCCTGCTGCCCGCGCACTTGAGTGTACGCATCATCACACGTTTAAAAATTATGGCTAATCTCAACATTGCAGAAAGACGTCTGCCGCAAGATGGGCGTTTAACTTTGTTAACGCGTTTGCCTAAAACCACTCCATTAGACATACGCGTAAATACCTGCCCCACTTTACATGGTGAAAAAATGGTATTGCGTTTATTAGATACCGCTACTATACGGCTAACTATTGGTGCCTTGGGCATGAATGAGAAACAATCCGCTTTATTTCTCGCGAGTTTGGCCAGACCTCAAGGATTGATATTAGTGACTGGCCCTACAGGAAGTGGGAAAACCGTCACACTCTACTCTGCTTTGCAACAAGTCAATCAGCTTGAAAAAAATATCTCTACGGTAGAAGACCCGGTTGAAATTGAATTGCACGGCATCAATCAAATTAACATTAACCCAAAAATTGGTTTGGATTTTGCAGCGGTGTTGCGGGCATTGCTCCGTCAAGATCCTGACATTCTGATGGTGGGTGAAATTCGGGATTTGGAAACAGCCACCATTGTGTTACAAGCAGCACAAACGGGGCATTTAGTGTTGTCTACCTTACATGCAAATAGTGCAGCGGCCACGCTACTGCGTTTACAAACCATGGGAGTCGCGACGGATCAATTAATGGGGGCCATCTCTTTGATCATTGCGCAGCGTTTATTGCGTCAATTGTGTCAACACTGTAAACAGCCAGCACCCTTTGCGCTAGAGGGTTGCACGTATCAGGGTTATGCTCCTGTGGGCTGCGAACGCTGTTATCAAGGATACCGTGGACGCACAGGTATTTTTGAATTACTGCCTGTGACGAATAGAAAAAAAGAAAGTGGGCCGATGTTGTGGGAAGCGGGTTTGGAAAAAGTCCAACACGGCATGACTAGTTATGCTGAATTAATACGTGTGATGGGAGAAGCGGATTATGGTTAAATCACCCCCTGCTTTCACCTGGCCTTTCTCTTTGAGCAAATCAACGCGCATTTCCGCTGTAGAAATGGCATTTTTTTTGCGTCAATTTGCAACACTCATGGCGGCGGGCATTCCCCTCATTCAAAGTTGTGAGGTATTAGAAAAAAGCCAAGAAAAATTTCCTTTGCGACAATTGATTCATGCTATCAAACGAGACATCCTCACTGGAAAAAATTTATATCAAAGTTTACGCGCACAGACCAAATACTTCGATGAATTAACCTGTCAACTGGTATACCTAGGCGAACAAACAGGAAAACTGGATACGCTGTTGTTGGCCATTGCGAACCAACACGAAAAAAAAGCAGCCTTCACACGGCAGTTAAAACAAGCTTTATTTTACCCTTGCTTAGTCGCCGTGATGACTTTGCTCTTTACGCTTTGTTTATTTCTCTTTGTCATCCCACGTTTTGCGGAATTATTTAAAGACGTACCTGAAAAATTACCTCTATTAACGCGGTGGATATTTTCTTTATCAACTCAATTGCAGAGTTATGCGCCTATTTGCATAGTGTCGCTGGTCTTGTTGGGCCTAGTCGCAGCCTATACTCCTCTGGGTGCAGCGATGAAACCTTGCTTGAAGGCTGCTTTATTGAAGCTACCGTTTATTCAACATCATCAACGTCAAGTCATCTTAATGCACTTTGCCCGAAGTCTAGCCCTGACCTGTTCGGCAGGCATTCCCATCACGGAGGCCCTGCATTTATCTGCCAAGGCGTGTAATAATCCCTCCTTTTCCAGTCTGATTGCCTCACTGCGCAGTAAAATGAGCACGGGACTACAATTACATACGGCCATGCAAGCGTTTTCTTATTTTCCTCACTTAATGATACAACTGATTAAAACCGGTGAAGAATCAGGGATGCTAGAGTCCATGTTAACTCACCTCGCTCAGTTCTTTGAAACAGACACCGAACAACGTTTAGCCAAGGTAAACACCCTACTTGAACCCTTGATTATGCTAGTACAAGGTGTTCTAATCGGTGGATTAGTAATCGCGATGTACTTACCCTTATTCAAATTAGGAACCGTATTATAGTCATGGACATCATGCATTTTTTTGCAATTTATCCCACGATACTCTTGATTGTGACGGCTTTCTTATCTTTGTTTATAGGCAGTTTTCTCAATGTGGTCATTTACCGCTTGCCGCGCATGATGGAACAAAGTTGGAGTGAAGAATGCCGTATTTATTTGGGACTCAAGCCGCATACTGAACATGAAAAATTAAATTTATATTTGCCTTTTTCCCACTGCCCGCATTGCAAAAAAAATATTAGGCCTTGGCACAATATCCCGCTACTCAGTTACCTCTGGCTCAAAGGCAAATGCGCTTATTGCAAGGCCCATATTTCTATTCGTTATCCCTTGGTAGAAGCCCTGACATGTATTGTTTCTGTCTACGTGGTGTGGAAATTTGGAATCAGTTGGCAGGCCTTATCGGCTTTGGCTTTTACTTGGATTTGTATTTGTCTTACTTTTGTGGACTTAGACCACCATTTGCTTCCTGACCAATTGACCTTATCGCTATTATGGCTAGGTTTATTTTCCAGTTTGTATGTTCTCTTCACCGACTCTCATGATGCGATTATTGGGGCCATAGCGGGGTATTTAATCTTTGCGGCCACTCAATGGATATTTGGACATCTCACAGGAAAAACAGGCATGGGCCAGGGCGACTTTAAATTCTTGGCCGCTTTGGGGGCTTATCTAGGTTGGCAAATGTTGCCTCTGGTTATTTTATTTGCTTCAATCAGCGGCGTTATTTTTTCTTCTATTCATCTCCTCATTAAACGCCATTTCAAAAGTGTCCCCCTGCCTTTTGGGCCTTATCTTGCCGTAGCGGGATGGGTGGCTCTACTCTGGGGCAGTGAAATCATGCGCTATTATTTTGAATTCGTATAGGACTGTATCGCTATGTTGGTGGTAGGGTTAACAGGCGGAATTGGTTCAGGTAAATCCCTCGTTGCTTCCTTGTTTGCTGAACATCATGTTCCTATTATTGATACCGATGTCATCTCACGCACATTGACACAACCCAAAATGCCGGCTTTTTTGAGCATTGTTAAACATTTTGGTAAAGGAATTTTACAGGCAGACGGCACACTGGATAGAACTCAACTGAGCCGTATCATTTTTTCTGATACTGAACAACGATTATGGCTGGAACATTTACTTCATCCGCTCATTCAAGATGAAATGGAAAAACAAATCAATGCGCTTTCTGCGCCTTATTGCATAGCCATCATCCCTTTATTATTTGAAGTGGAATTTTATTCCATCATTAACCGCATTTTGGTGGTTGATACGCCAGAACTATTACAAATTGAGCGCGTCATGTCGCGCGACCGGGTTCCCCGCTCGCATGTGGAAGCCATTTTAAAATCTCAGGCCAAAAGACAAGACCGCGTGGCAAGGGCCCAGGACGTGATACTTAACGATGGGCAGGTTAGCGAGCTGATTCCTCAGGTAGAAAAGTTGCATGAGATGTATTTAGGGTTGGGGCGGAATGGGTCCCTGACTTCGCGGGGATGACAGTTAGAGCATAATCCAATCAGTTCATGCTATTATTGACATTTGTATCCTAAGATGTAGCCCAATGGTATGACAGACACGACTATTTACGATCAACCGCTCAATGAAATGATACGCGTATGCCTACGTTTGGAGCAGTTATTTCAACAAATTGATCATCAATTGACCGATACTTCTACTTTTGGAACTCGAAGTATTATCCATTCCGTTATTAATGTTCTGCAGATTTTAGACCGGCCCGATTTGAAAGCTAAACTGGCCAAAGAATTAAGCCAGCTACTCACTAGCCTGATACGTTACGGCCATTCCCCTGACGTGGACGTAGACAAATTGGCCAAGCTCAAACTGCAATTAGAATCCTTATCGCGGGGGCTCATTGATAGTAGCGGCAAAATTGGCTATCGATTGCGCGACATTGAACTATTAAATACCCTGCGTTTACATTTGGCCACTCCAGGCAGCGGTTGTAGCTTCGATATCCCTCTCTACCATCATTGGCTGCAACAGCCCACCCAAATCCGCCAGGAAATCATTGAAAATTGGTTAAGTGATTTTGAGCAAATCAGGACCACGGTGACTGTGGTGCTGGACTTCATACGGAAAAATGCAAAAATAGAACATAAAACGGCCATTCATGGCTTTTATCAAGAATTACTCGACCCCCAGTCCAATTTACGTATGATACGCGTAGGATTAACGCCTAATATGCCTACTTATCCGGAAATTAGTTTAGGTCGTCACTTTTTAAGTGTGCGTTTTCATATTCCGGACATTGAAAAACGGCCCGTACAATATGTGGAAAATCTGTCGTTTTGGATTGGCTATTGTCAGGTCTAAATTATAGAATTCCCCAATGACAACTAAAAAACACATTACCTGCCCCACCTGTGGAAAACGCAGCAGCTTTTCCGCCGAAAATAAATTCAGGCCGTTTTGCTCTGAACGGTGTCAGTTAATTGATCTTGGAAATTGGGCGGATGAAAAACACCGCGTTCCTGGTGAGCCGGTTGATACTAATGAACTACCGTCTGATGAAGAAAACAAGTAAATCCCTCTGACTTATAGTTTTTGTTTGGGTCCATCTTCACCTTTGGGCCCATCATCCTTATCTTTTTGTGCCACCATATTTTTAATTTTGTTTTGAACTTGTTCTTTTTTCTCTTTAAAAAAAGTAGTGATTGTCCCTTTTAGTTGATTTATTTTCACTCCTTTCTTTTGTTTTAATGTATCCGCATTTTTTTGCTCTTTTCTTTGCATAGGTTGGTCTAATTTTTCAGTTAGCTCAGCGATTTTATTATGTATCTCCATCAGGTTTTGAGAAATAGTCTGCCGAGTGGGTGATTTTCGATCTCCAAGTTGATCTTCTAGTTGAGTGGCCAATTCTTTTAACTCTCGTTTACTTTCAATTAATTTTTGCTTGAAATTATATTGTCCCACCTCATCCAAGTATCTTTCTCTTTTCTCAGTCATCAATATATTATCCGCTCTTACCAATGCTAGTTTGGACTGATATAAAGCAGGATGAATAAGGTATAAATTAACATTTTTCAACAAGCCTTGAGCGAGTATGTTATTTAGCAACTGCCCTTTTTTTTCCCTCATATTGAGTTCAGCTTGAATAAGAATAAGATCTTGCTTATTACTCCCATTGACATCGCTTGCCAAACTTTTTTCTCCATCTGAAATCAGGGCTTCAATCACATTTTTTATGGTGGTCTCTGGCTCTTTTCTTGCGTAATGTTTCTGTTCTTCTGCATTCCTAAGCGCAGGCAAAGTATTCAACAGTATGTGCTGAACTTGGGCATACCTAGCAGAATTAGGATCGCTTGCTTCTGTGGACCAATTAAAACCAGACTGAAAAATTTTATTGTAAATATCATCATTTAACAAATTTTTAGTGGGCAAGTCCTTAATAAGGAGAGCTTCTATATTTTCGCCAATTGCCTCTACATCAAGCGGTTTGCCTGGATTTTTATCTTGGGCATTCTTAACAGCTAACTCATAAAGTTCTAATGCTGCTTTATTTATTTTTTGTGTATCGGGTGGATTTTCAAGAAATAAGTCAATTAGTGTCATGGCGGTTCTCCTCTTCTTTTTATTTTAAGTCGTTACGGCTTATGATTTTATTATAGAAGAAATGACTATGACTAACGTGAAGTAACTTATTTTAATTTGTATATTCAACGACATGCTTTGGCTGCACTGTCATCCTGCGGCTTGACTGCGGGACCCACGTTGATATTCTAACTAGCATCCAGCAGATTCTCAGCATGGGTCCCGCGGTCAAGCCGCGGGATGACAGGAGGGAGGGTTAGTGACTTAAGCTTAAGAAGTAAGAATTACATTTTGATTCCCCCTTCCGTCGCTTCGCGCCACCTTCCCCCTGTGGGGGAAGGGATACCATCTGAGAGTGTTTGGGCTTCGTTTAATTAGGCTTTCTTCAATACGGCACAGTGATACTGATGCGATTCAGAAGGAGGCTGATTATTGACTTGATAGTGTTGTTCTAATTCGGCAATGCTCTCTGTGCTCACCACAGTTAAGTGACATTTTATAGCTAATTCTTTTAAGTCATCTTCATTCAATCCTGTTTTCCACATGCCCATGCGATGCAAGGCAAAGCAAGAAGGAGGGCCTTGGATAAAGGTGCGGCTGAAATAATCAAAAGCAATGACCACATTATTAAAACTGGTTTGTAAATTGAGAAATAATTTTTTTATTTGCTTTAATTGGAGGTACATGGAATTGCCTTCCCAAATAATGAGAGTAGGACTATCCACTTTCACTCCGTGAGATTGAAGCTTGTCCATGAAATCAGGGTCAGTATAGTCAGCGCGAACGTATACGGCATTTTTATCTATGCCATTATCAGCAAAAATAGCTTCTTTGGTATCTAGATTTTCAGCACAATCTACTTCAAAAAATTTGACTTGGGAGTACACCTTCTCATGCGGTTTACCTTGTTGATTAGCCGGATTTAATTTATAAGGACGCGTATCAAAACCGCTGCCGAGAATAATGATTTGTTGGATGTTTTCTTTTTTTATAGCGGCGCGACATATTTTATTGAACCAGCGTTCACGCACGGCTAAGCTTTGCAATACTTCTGGTGGTTCTGCGCGCAGTTTTACACTTTCCATATCGGCTTCACTCAAAAATAATTGTTTGTGTGTTCCGCTATAGAGTGGTTTTTTGCGTGCGCCTGGCCAATTTGGCGTGTTATAAAATTCTTTTATGGCAAGAACGACTTTAGCTGTTGCAGAGACTTCTATTTTTTTCTCATGTGGATGAGTATTCATAGTGACCTCTTTATTTATTGTGATTTACTACGCCCAGCACTGCATCAGAAATACAGCGTGCAGAATCAGTCCGTAATTCTTTGTGTAATTCAGTAAATTTATTGACTATGCGCTGTACTTTTTCAGGATGATCAAGATAGTCAAGCAGATGTGTGGTTATGGCTTGGGGAGTGACGGCTTCTTGTATGAGTTCGGGAACGAGTAATTCGTTGGCGAGTAAATTAGGTAGGCCAATGTAAGGTGTTTTGACTAGCCACTTGGCGATTTGATAGGTAAAGCCTGACATGCGGTAGGCAATGATCATGGGCTTTTTATATAACATGGTCTCTAAGGTAGCCGTGCCTGAAGTCACGATGACGACATCAGCGGCGGCCATCACATCGGGCGAGCGGCGCGTAAAAAACTCTAAAGGTAACTCGGGAGTGAATCGTTTATAGCATTCATAAAACTCTTGATAGCGTTGTTCATTGACGTGTGAAGTCAGAAAACGTAAATGCGGTTTTTGTTTCCAGGCTTGTTTGGCTGCCAGTAAAAGCGGTTCAGCCATGTAACGGATTTCTTGACGGCGGCTACCGGGTAATAAGGCCACGTAAGTCGCATTTTCATCAATGCACAAGGCCCGTCTGGCGGCTATTTTATCGGGCTGTAAAGGAATTTGTTCGGCTAGAGGATGGCCGACGTAACGCACGGGCACGCAGTGTTGCTCGTAGAATTTAGCCTCAAAGGGAAGCAGGGTCAGCATTAAATCTACTGCTTTAGCAATTTTATGGACGCGCTTTTGTCGCCATGCCCACACGCTAGGACTCACGTAATGCACAATAGGAATACCGGCGCGCTTTAATTTAAGTTCCAGTCCAATATTAAAATCCGGCGCATCAATGCCAATAAAGACATCGGGACGATTGTGAGTAAAGTAATGATATAAATCATGGCGTAATTTAATGAGGTTAGGCAGACGGAATAAAGGTTCAACAAAACCCATCATGGCCAAGCGTTCAATATCAAATAAACTTTCGCAACCTGCCGCTTCCATAGCGGGGCCGCCTATACCTTGGATTTGTAATTGTGGGCATTGATCACGCAAGGCATGGATAAGCTTGGCCCCTAGCAAATCACCTGAGGCTTCGCCGGCAAGGATACCGATTTTCAACGGACAATCCCTGCTTGAGAGGTTTGGACAAACTGAATGAATTTCTGGATTTCAGGACATTCCAGTTTTTGTAATTCTTCTATCGCATTCACCAACGTCATTCCACTACGGTAAATGATTTTATAGGCATGACGTAATCGTTTAATCACTTCTTCGGTAAAACCGGAACGTTGTAAGCCTACCGTATTTAAACCAAAGGGTTTGGCATAGTAACCCGATACTTTTACAAAAGGCGGAACGTCTTTAATGATGACAGAATTGGTGGCAGCAAAACTGTGTCGGCCTATACGACAAAATTGAAAAACACCGGCAAAGGCGCTGAGGATAGCATAGTCTTCCACTTTAACATGTCCTGCCAATGAGGCATTGTTAGCAAAAATAGTATGATCGCCTACTTCACAATCGTGAGCGATATGGACATAGGCCATAAAAAGATTATCGTTACCAATTTTTGTCACGGCATCTTGGGCCGTGCCACGGTTGAAAGTACAACATTCACGGATGACATTGCGGTCACCGATTTCCAAGTACGTGCGTTGTCCTACAAATTTCTTATCTTGGGACACTTCGCCAACAGAGGCAAATTGAAAAATTTTATTGTCGCGCCCTATGCGTGTAGGCCCTTGAATGACCACATGCGGCCCTATCCATGTTCCTTCACCAATCGTGACGTCAGGTCCTATGACAGAGTAAGGGCCAATGTGCACGTTCTCGGCAATGGTGGCTGAGGGAGCTATAATGGCAGTTTTATCAATCACGGGATTCACCTCTTTTACTTGCACTTAAAAATTCGGCTGAGCAGGCTAATTTATCACCTACGTAAGCGGCTCCTTCTAATTTCCAAAAATCTCTTTTGGAACCTATTACTTTGACATGGATACGAAGTTGGTCGCCAGGTTCCACGACGCGACGGAAACGAGCATTGTCCACTCCCGCAAAATAATAAAGGACGCCGTCACTAGGCAAGGTATTGGTGGACTTATAGGCTAATACTCCACCTGCTTGCGCCATGGCCTCAAGAATAAGCACGCCTGGCATAACGGGCCTTTGCGGAAAATGTCCCATAAAAAATAATTCATTCATGGTCACATTTTTTAAAGCGACCAATGATTTGCCCATGTCAATTTCAATCACTCTATCAATCAATAAAAAAGGATAGCGATGGGGCAAGTATTTTAATATTTCATGTATATCCATGACGTCTTTCATTATTCTTTACTCTCACTCAATATTTGGATAGTCGATTCTACTGTTTTCACTCTTTGCATTAAGTGTTCTAAACGATGAAATCGTGCGTTATTTTTACGGAATTCTTGATTAGGAACGACGCCCACAATGCCTGAAGAATACATTCCAGGCTCGCGTATGGACTTAGTCACAGCACTCATGCCCGTGATGATGGCATGATCGCAAACTTCAATATGTCCTGCGAAACACGTGCCACCCCCTATCATGCAATGCTTACCAATGACGGTACTGCCGGCAATGGCAACGCAGCCTGCAATAATGGTATGCGCACCAATTTTAACGTTATGCGCCACTTGGATTAAATTGTCTAAAATGACCCCGTTTTCAATGACGGTATCTTCTACGGCGCCTCTATCTATAGTAGTGTTTGCTCCTATATCGGCATCATCTCCAATGTGCACGCTGCCCAGTTGCGGTACTTTGTGCCATTCCTGTTTGTGATTAGCATAGCCAAATCCATCACTCCCTATGACTGCACCACTTGCGATGCGTACGCGTTGTCCTATTTTTACCTTATGCAAAATGGTTACCCGTGGCGCCAGATAGCTTCCTTCACCTAATTCAACTTCATCGCCTATGATGCTACCGGCGCTGATGATCACATGAGGTGCAATTTTAACCTGATCTCCAATCACACATTGCGGCCCTATCACTGCGGTTTCATCAATTTGACAATGCTGGCCTATCACTGCAGTCGCATGAATACCCGCTGACTGTGTTTTTTTATTCTCAAAATAAGCTGCTATTTTAGCGTAGGTATAATACGGATTGCGGCTAATGATGGCATTAACAGGACAAGCAGCAGCCTCTTTTTCACTTAAAATGACGGCAGAAGCTTGTGTGGTTTTCAAATATTTTTTATAAAGCGAATTAGTAAGAAAGGTAAGGTGACCCGGCTGAGATTGCTCAATAGGACAAATACCGCTGATTAAGCAATTAGCGTCCCCTTTAATTACGACTTCCAGTCCCTTAGTTAATTCAGATAATGTATATTTCATGCCTCACCTAAAACAAATCTCCCCCAAAACGGGGGAGATGATTGATTGAATAACAGATTATGTTATTTGTTGCCATTAAACTCTTTGGCTACATCAGAGGTAATATCATTACCATCTGCAGCCCAAATTACAGCTTGAGAGTCAAATACAACTTTATAATTTTTATTCTTAGCAATCTTGGAAACAATACCATTGATGTCAGCTAAGATACCTTGCATGATTTTATTTTGTTCTTTTTGCAAATCTTGTTGATACGCCACCACTTGTTTGACTAAGTCAGATCTATCCGATGCAATTTTCTTTTGCATGGCATCTCTGTCTTTCTGACTCATGGTAGGTGATTCTTTCTTAAATTTGTCTAATTGATCTTGTAACGATTTTTGCTCATCGCCAATTTTGGTTTGACGTGACTTAAACTGAGCTTCTAATTTTTTGCTTAAATCAGCCACGCGTGGGGACTGTTGTAACACTTGTTGTACATTAACCACTGCTACAGTAGCTAACGCATTGTCTGCTGGTTGACAGACTCCTATCCCTGTTGCAAGTAAGAATGCACTGACTACCATGCCAACTTTTTTCACAATCTTCATGATGTTCTCCAAAGTAAAATTAAACGACTTTTTTCCCTATTATCAAACCAATACCTCAGTCCGCAAGATGCTATGTTTATCAGAAATTCGCACCTAGAGCAAACTGGAATGTTTGACGCTGATCCGGCGGCCTATGTAGATTCAGAGGCTGAGCCACACTTAAACCAATAGGGCCAAAAGGCGTCAATAAATCCGCTTCTAGACCTGTTGAATAGCGTATGGGCCCTGAATTGGTACTGTTACCCCCGAAATTGCGATCATTCAGCGCACTGTAAACGTTACCCGCATCGACAAAAATACTGGTGCGTAGATTATCAGAGATATAATTCGGAAAAATCAAGTTAATACTTGCTGTTGCCAGCATATTTCCACCGAAAGGATTGCCTTTGGAGTCTCTGGGGCCTAGGGTATAGCCTTCATAGCCGCGAACTGAACCAATACCGCCCGCAAAATAATTTCGGAAAAAGGGATAATCCTTTACGCCATGGAACCCATTCCCATACCCCAAGTTGAGCATAGAAAGAACAATAAACTGCTCAGTAAGGGGTTGGTACCATTTACCGGAGTAATCCATGGTGTAAAAAGCCACTGAGCCATGGGACAAAGGCGCATAAACATTGAGAAATAAGGTTTGTAGGGTGCCTCTCGTGGCCATCATGGCCCTATCACGGCTATCCCTAGAGAGCCCCAACTTGAAATCCATTTCCTGATAATGTGTCCCATGGCTAGTCACAAAATTATTGAGCTGGGTAGAAATATAGGGGGGAACTAAGCGAATTCGTGTATTTTGGTAACCCACGCCCGCTTGTAAGCGAGTGAATACTCCGGGTTCTTGGCCTAAAGGGATACCGTATAACACACCAAGATCATATTCATTGGTGGTATAACCGGTATTGACCCCTGCACCGGCATAATCCATGCGCGTGATGGCAAAATTAAACGTACGGCTAATCCCATCAGGGGTGTAGTAAGGATTGGTATAGTCAATGCCGTAGGATTGTTCATATTTACTGTGAGAAAGGTTAATACCTAAGGTATTTCCCGTACCAAAGAAATTCTTTTGATTAAAGCCAGCGCCCAGAATGACGCGATACACTTGCGAATAACCAATTTTAAACGAAGCCTGAGCGGAATTATCTTCTTTCACTTTATAATCCACGTCCACTTGATCATCTATTTCGGGGACAGGATTAATAGCCATATCTACATTTTTAATGTAAGGCAACAGACTCAAGCGCTGTTTTGATTCTTCTAATTTAGAATTAGAAGCAGGCGCTGCTTCCATTTGTTCTATTTCACGGCGTAACACTTCATCGTTGGTACGGGTATTATCAGAAAATGTCACATGTCTCACATAAGCCCGTTTTCTTGGGTTGATATCAAATATTAAGATCACGTTACGGGTTTCATCATTTACCTTAGGACGTACGCTCACGTTGGCAAAGAGAAAACCCTGATCTCCCAATAAAGAGGTTATGGATTTCTCTGCCTCAATGACTCTGCTACGGGAAAAAAGTTGGCCTGGCTTAATCGTAATGCGTTGTTCATAAGTGGAGCGGGGTAAAATCAACCGGCCTGTCAATTCATAGCCTTGGACCGTGTAAGGCTGGCCTTCTGAAATCACGACAGTAATGTAAACGGATTTTCTATCGGGGGTGACTTCGGCTTGTGATGATTTAATTTCAAAACGCAAATAGCCATGGTCCATGTAATACCCGCGCAGCTTGTCTAAGCTGGCTTCCAATTTTTCTTCTGAATAACGGTCTTTTTGCGTGAAAAAAGTAAACAAGCCCGTGGTGGAAATATCCAGTTGCTTGACCAAGGTAGATTCACTAAAGACATGGTTACCTATGATAGAAATACGGCGGATTTTTGCGACTAAGCCTTCAGAAATAGCGATATGCACAATGACGCGGTTACGCGACATAGGTGTGGTGGTCACATCCACACGGGCATTGTAGCGACCTAACAAATAATATTGGTTGAGCAAACTCTGTTTGATTTTTTCCAAAACCGCGGGATTGTAAACGCGGCCTTCTGCGATATCTAACGTTTTCATTACCGACGTCAATTTATCCGTGGGAAGAACGGAATTACCCGTGATTTTTAACTGGCCAATAGTGGGTCTCTCGGTGACTGAAATAACTAAAGTACTGCCTTGTTTGGATAAACTGATATGGTCAAAAAAACCTGTTTTATAAAGCGCCCTTAACACGGCAGCCGTTTTGGCCGGCCTTAATTCTTGGCCACGTTTAATAGGCAGGTAGGTTTCCACAGTAGCGGCTGAAATATTTTGTAAGCCTCTGATCTCAATGTTTCTTACCACAAAAGAGGGTTGTGCGAAGGCACAAGTCACGGCTAAGCAAGAGAGTAAGACTAACAGTAATATTTTTTTCATTTTAGTTATATCTTTACGCCATTATTCATTATTAATATGAGCCGCCAATTATCTGGGCTTTTTTATCTAAAATCCAGTAATTAATTTTTTATCTGTTATCCCACATACATCCCGAGCAATAACGCGCCAAAGGTGTAAATAGGCGCTGCTGCCGTTAAGCTATCTATTCTATCCAACAACCCACCATGCCCTGGCAATAAACGGCCCGAATCTTTTACGCCTGCGGCACGTTTTAACATGCTTTCAAATAAATCACCGACTATGGAAAAAGCGACAGTAATGAATGAGAGTGCAATGCCCCAAGGCCATTCCTTGAGCGGGATATGACATAAAGTGAGCATACCTATTGCAACCACTAGCGCAGCCGCTAACGCACCGCCCACACCTTGCCAGCTTTTGCCAGGGCTCACTTTAGGTGCTAAGGGACGAGTGCCCCATTTTTTTCCTATAAAATAAGCTGCTGAATCCGCGCTCCAAATCAAGATTAATAAAAAGAGTAGCGGATACGCGCCCTCTTCTTGATTACGAATGTAATTGATGGCCGTAAAACAAGGCGCTAACACCAGGATTCCCATTATTCCTCGCCAAAAAAAGGAAGTGCGCCACCATGCGCTGGTTTTAGGATAAGTAAATACGTATAAGGCTGCCGCTAGCCACCAGATAAAGACGACCAGATACAAAGAAAAAGAGGGAGCCAGCAATAAGGCCACCATACAGCACAACAATATCAATAGATAACACCATCGCCAGCGTGTTTTTTGGATTTGCATGAGAGAAGACCACTCCCAGCCCGCCCACAGCGTGAGAGCAGCGGTCAGCAGTAAAAACCAAGCGATGGGAAGTAAAAAAATGGCGGCCAATAAAAAAGGAATAAGGACAGCGGCCGTAATTAAGCGTTGTGCGAGCATGCGCTTTCCTTTTCTTTTTCAGTTAAATTACCATAACGCCTTTCGCGGCTTGCATAATGAGCCAAGGCTTTTTCAAGCGCTTTTTCGTCAAAGTCAGGCCACAGCGTATCTGTGAAATACAATTCAGCATAAGCAAGTTGCCACAGCATAAAATTACTAATGCGTAACTCACCACTAGTGCGTATAAACAAATCAGGATGCGGCAAATCAGCAAAGGCTAATTTAGCCGCGATTTTTTCAGGCGTGATGTCCTCACTATGCAATTGGCCTGTTTCAACTTCGTTGGCCAACTGACGCGCCGCTTGGCAAATGTCCCATTGCCCACCGTAATCAGCAGCAATCATCAACACCAAGCCGCTATTATGTTGCGTCAAGGTTTCGACTTCGAGAATTTTCTGGCGTAATTTTTCACTAAAACGCACCCTATCACCTATAAAACGCAGCTGTATATTATTTTCATGCAATAAAGTGACTTCACGTTCTAGTCCAGTCAAAAACAATTCCATTAAATGGTTTACTTCATGGGCTGGGCGGTTCCAGTTTTCACTGCTAAAGGCAAACAAGGAAAGCACTTGAATTTTTTTCTTGGCACAGAGTTTAACAATTTGTCTGGCCGCTTCTACGCCTGCACTGTGTCCGGCCACGCGAGGCAAAAAGCGTTTTTTGGCCCAACGCCCGTTGCCATCCATGATAATGGCAATGTGCCGTGGCAAATTTTCTGTTTTAGAAGCAGCACTGGTCATGAGATTCAATTCACGTGCGTATTAATGGTTTATATCATCAGCGCGGCAAACCGCGGGGCATCAATTAAATAGAAAGCAGATCAGTTTCCTTGGTCGCAAGTAATTGATCGACTTCGGCAATAAATTTATTAGTTAGTTTTTGAATGTCATCGGTGAGACGATGTTCTTCATCTTCTGTAATTTGCTTAACTTTCAGCAATTCTTTAGCGGCTGCATTGGCATCGCGTCTGACAGTGCGTATATTCACTCGCGCCGTCTCCGCTTCCGTGCGCACGACTTTAATCAATTCTTTTCTTCTTTCTTCATTCAGTGCCGGCATGGGAACACGTATCACATCGGATGACGTGGCGGGGTTTAATCCTAGATCAGAATTCAATATGGCTTTTTCTATCAAGGGAATCATGTTTTTTTCCCAAGGTGAAATCGTCAAGGTACGCGCATCCGTGGCATTGACATTGGCCACTTGACTGATAGGTAGCATGGTCCCGTAATAATCCACACGAACATGTTCTAACAAACTAGGATGAGCACGGCCAGTGCGTAATTTAGCAATTTCCGCTTTGAATGAATCAATGCGTTTTCGCATTTGCGTTTCTGCATCTTTGACAATGGTATGCATGTTTCTTACTCCGCAGACTGAATCAGGGTGCCAATATCTTCGCCCAAGACAATACGTTTTAATGCGCCTTGTTTATTCATGTTAAAGACGCGAATAGGCAGACCATGATCTTGGCAAAGCAAAATGGCCGTTAAGTCCATCACGCCTAAGCGTTTAGAAATCACTTCATGGTAGTTGAGATGCTGGTAACGTTCGGCTTTTGGATTTTTGATGGGGTCATCATTGTAAACGCCTTCCACTTTAGTCGCCTTGAGCACAATATTGGCGCCGATTTCTATTCCCCTCAACGCAGCGGCTGAATCTGTGGTGACCAAAGGATTGC
>Ga0207084_1029_pt1 | contig 40357 bp, 26 predicted proteins | sample Alteio_BWMinHeat_55_FD_153543 | JGI IMG/M metagenome (GOLD analysis project Ga0207084, IMG submission 153543) | Enriched cells from forest soil in Barre Woods Harvard Forest LTER site, Petersham, Massachusetts, United States -... | ecosystem: Environmental > Terrestrial > Soil > Temperate forest >...
GGTGGCTATTAAATCAGATTTTTTGTTTGGGTTCCAGCCTGTTAACTTTTTTTAGAAATTTTCAGCTTTAAATATTCAGCCAGCTCGTCTTGATAAAGCGTTTGCTGAGGCAATTCTTCTCGTAAATGTTTGAGGGACACGGAATGGGTCTTCATTTCATGTTCGCCAATAATGAGTGCATATTGGGCACCACTTTTGTCGGCTTTTTTAAATTGGTTTTTTAGGGCTCCCCCACCACAGTGTTGCACCACATGCAGACCAGGAACTTTAGTCCTTAAATAATTGGCCAATTTCAGGCCGCTGGCAAAGGCAGCGTCGCCATCTGTGATGAGATAAACAAGCTGACTGCCGTTTACTTTGAAGTGATGTTCGCTTTGTTGCATAAGCAGAATGGCACGCTCCATTCCAAAAGAAAATCCCAGCGCGGGAGTGGGTTTGCCGCCTAATTGTTCAACTAAACCATCGTAACGGCCTCCGCCACATACTGTTCCCTGGGCACCTAATTTAATGGTTACCCATTCAAACACGGTTTTACTGTAATAATCTAAGCCGCGTACTAAGCAAGGATTGATTTCAAAATTAAGACCCACGTGCACTAAGTATTCTTGCAATTGTTCGAAGTGTTTTAAAGAATCTTGATCTAAGTGATCTAGCAATTTAGGTGCGTTGGCTATTAATTCTTTCATGTCTGGATTTTTGCTGTCCAGAATACGTAAAGGATTTTTGTGCAGTCTATGATGGCTTTCTTCATCCAAAGCGGATTGGTTTTCTTTGAAATAACGCACTAAACGATGCCTATACTCACTGCGTGCAGCAGGAGTGCCTAGGGAATTGATTTGTAGCGTGACCAAAGAGCTAATCCCTAATTTTTCTAAAATAGCTGCAGACATTAAGATTAATTCTGCATCAATATCAGGACCGGCCAAACCAAATACTTCGGCGGAGCATTGATAGAATTGGCGATAACGGCCTTTTTGCGGTCTTTCATGCCTAAAATAAGGGCCGGTATACCACAGTCTTTGGATTTGATTATGTAAAAGACCGTGTTCTAAGGCTGCACGCACGCAGCAGGCTGTTCCTTCGGGACGCAAGGTAAGACTATCTTGGCTACGGTCTATAAACGTGTACATTTCTTTTTCGACTATATCAGTGACTTCGCCAATGGAACGTTTGAAAAGTTCTGTTTTTTCTACAATAGGAAAGCGTATTTCTTGATAACCATAGCCTTGCAGAACTCTTCTAAAAATAGATTCAGCATGTTGCCAATAGAATGTTTCGGGTGGAAGAATATCGTTCATGCCGCGCACGGCCTGGATTAGTTCTGTCACAAGGGACTCCTTTATTTGATTCTTCTGCCCTTAATTATTTATTCCGCCCTAGCGTTATCCGTTTCCTCATAAACTTCATCATTGTCCGTCTCAACTGGCGCAGACGCTATCTCAGGAGCCGCCGTTTGAGGCTTAGTGATGTAGGCTGGGCTGTTAGTATGATTATCAGATGCCAATGGTAACCCAATTTTACTATCTAGGGTATTGTCTAGCGCGTTATCTAAAAGGGGTGAAGAGGATGCTGAAGGCATGAATTCATCCAGCCTGATTTCTTCAGGTAACACTAAACTAGTGTTATCGGCTTTAGCAGAAGAGGCTTCAGGCACGGAACGATTAAACCACCATATCCCTATAAAGCCTATTAAGGTCATGACAATAAAGTAGGTGAAAAAAGACATGTAATAAGGCTGTTTACTCGCGTCCTCTTGTTCTTTAGTGCTAAGAGAAGAGGCTTGAGGCAGGGGTTTTGGCTTAAGAGGCTCCAAAGCTAGTTTGATTTCTTGCTCGGGTATCTCTAAAAATTTCCCGTACAAACGAAGGTAACCCCGTATAAAAGTGATAGGTAAATCAGTAGGATAATCGTTTTTTTCCATCATAGTAATGACGCGCTCATTCAAACGTAATTGGGCAGCGGCATCTTTATGGGCAAGACCACGCGCTTCACGGGCGGATTTTAAGCGCGCCCCAAAAGGGTAGTGTTGATGATTCTCAGATGGTGTATTAGGTTGCATTTCGTTTGTCATAGAACGTCACTGTCCTTGTTAAGAGTTCTCATTCAATAAATGATATGACGATCAGCCCTGATCGCCAATGATTTTTTTTTCTGATGACCTAAGATAGCGCTCATGACGACGGGTGCGGTCTTTAACTTGGCCTACCAATTGGCCGCAGGCAGCGTCAATATCGTCACCTCGGGTGCGTCTAATGGTAGTATTTAATCCACCTTTCATCAATATATCTTGAAAAAGAGCAATCGTATTCGCATCTGAACGTTGATACGTGGTATGCGGAAAAGGGTTAAAAGGAATCAAATTCATTTTAGCTCGCACCCCATTAAGTAGCTTGACCAATTGTTTGGCATGGCTAGGACTATCATTTACACCAGCCAGCATCACATATTCCATGGTAATGGACCGTCTTTTGTCTTCTTTGAAATAATCCCGGCATGCTGCCATCAGCTCTTGTAGAGGAAATTTTTTGTTTAAAGGGACGAGTTCGTTACGTAATTCATCATTAGGAGCATGCAAGGAGACGGCGAGGGCGACATCGGTGATTTTACGTAATTGATATATCGCAGGGACCACGCCTGCTGTGCTGATAGTGACCCGTCGTTTAGAAAGACCGTAAGCAAAATCATCTAACATCAATTGCAAGGCAGGCAATACATTGTCCAGATTCAATAAAGGTTCGCCCATGCCCATCATCACGACGTTAGTTACGTGGTGGTCGTGTAGGCCTTGGGTGGTCGAGAGTTTACGTACCGCAATCCAAAGCTGACTGATGATTTCTGCGGTGCTTAAATTGCGGTTGAATCCTTGTTTGCCTGTGGAGCAAAAATCACAATTCAATATGCAACCGACTTGAGAAGAAATGCATAAGGTTCCCCGCGTTTTTTCGGGGATAAAAACCGTTTCTATGCAATTGCCATCGGCTAGTTTGAGTAACCATTTATAGGTGCCATCGGCAGCTGCTTTTTCATAAAGTACTTCAGGCAGGGTGACCGTGGCCATTTCGGATAATTTTTCTCTTAAGGTTTTGCTGAGGTTAGTCATGACCTGAAAATCAGACACGCCTTGGAAATGTATCCATTTTAATAGTTGTTCGGCACGATAAGGATTTTCGCCGGCGTTGATAAAAAAATCTTGCAGGGCTTTTCTATCAAGACCTAGTAGGTTTATCTTGGACGCCGGCAACGGTGCAGTCATTTACGCAAGCTCGCTTTCTTTTACATAAGTGATGATTTCTTGGGGTTGAAAGAAGAAAGCAATTTCTTGTTTTGCGTTATCTTTACTGTCAGAACCATGGACGGCGTTGTGATCTATGGAATCAGCAAAGTCAGCGCGTATAGTGCCTGGCAATGCTTCCTTGGGATTGGTTGCTCCCATGATTTGGCGGTTTTTAGCAATGGCGTCTTCTCCCTCTAATACTTGCACTAGAACAGGGCCGGAACTCATAAAACTGACCAAAGCAGGGAAGAAAGGACGTGCTTGATGGACGGCATAAAATTGTTCTGCCTGGGTTTTAGATAAACGCAGCATTTTCGCTGCCACAATACGTAAACCACCTTTTTCAAAACGGCTGATGATATGGCCTATGGTCTGTTTAGCTACAGCGTCGGGTTTGACTATAGACAGGGTACGTTCTACGGGCATAGTGTTGTTCCTCGAGGTTGTTTATTTAAGTCTCTGCGATACAAAAGCGTGGCATTATACCTAATTCATAATCTTTTTGCGCCAATTTTGCGCTTTCTTTATCAGTTCTTTTTCATCCAGAGTCAATAACTCACGGTTTTTTAGTAATTGTTTGCCTGCAACCCATACATCGGTGACTTGGTTGCGTGAACTTGCATAAACAATTTGTGAGATAGGGTGATACAGAGGCTGGGTTTCAATCTGCTCTAAATCAATAGCAATAAAATCAGCGGCTTTGCCAGGGACAAGAGACCCAGTGAGGGTGTCTATGCCTAATGCTTTAGCGCCGTTAAGAGTGGCCATGCGCATTACTTTTTCAGCCGGTAAGGCTTTAGGGTCTAGAGTAGAGAGTTTGGCCAAGAAAGCAGCGGTGCGCATTTCTCCAATCATGTCTAAATCGTTATTGCTGGCGGCGCCATCGGTGCCTAATGCCACATTGAGACCGAGTTGAAATAGTTTTTCAACGGGGCAGGTGCCGCTAGCTAATTTCATATTGGATTCGGGGCAATGCACGATATGGGGCTTATGTTGTTGCAAGAGGGCAAAATCCTGGTCGTTGAGTTGTGTCATGTGAATGGCAATCAGTTGCGGTGATAATAGTCCTACCTCTTGCAAACATTGCAGGGGCCGTTTGTGATTTAGTTTGAGGCAGCCTTCTACATCTTGGGGTGCTTCATGCGCGTGAATATTGGTTTTCAGATGATACTCATCAGCAAGCGCTTTCACCCGTGCTAAATTTTTTTCTGAGACGGTGTAAGTGCTATGCGGCGCCAATGTTGCTGTGATTCTAGGATGGTCTTTATAGGCTTGGTAAAAAGCTATCCCTTTAGCAAAATAATCATCGACGGTGTTTGCCCAAGCCGTTGGAAAATCAATGACAGTCATACCTATGTGCGCTCGTATTCCCGCTTGATCAGCGGCCTCGGCTGTCGCTTCTAAGAAAAAATACATGTCATTAAAACAAGTCGTGCCACCACGAATCATTTCGGCCATGGCCAAGGCTGAGGCATCTTTGACTAACTCTCGGCTCACCCATTTTTTCTCTGCCGGCCAGATATAATTCGTTAACCAATCCATTAATTCTTTATCATCGGCCAGCCCACGAAAAATATTCATAGCAAGATGCGTATGGCTATTAATTAATCCGGGCATCACGGCATGCGTAGTGTAATGATGCTCAGACGCAGCCTTATATTTTTTTGCGGCTTCGCTGCTGGGAAGAATGGCGATGATATTTTTTCCCTTAATGGCCAGCGCATGATTTTCCAAAACGCGGTTAGTGTCTTCGCAGGTGATTATCCATTTGGCATGAATTAAATGATCGATGGTTTCCATGAGTGTTTCACTTTTTAAAGTAAATAGAATTTGGTATAAACGTAGGCGCCATTGTAATCGATTTGGGAATTTTTGAAAGAGGGGAGTGTTGGTGCATGAATTTAAAAAAAGGGTCTAGCTTTTTTATTGTTATCTTTTCTCTATTCATTTCTATTCCTGTCTTAGCTGAAGAAAAACTGGTTTTCGTTGTTGATCTTATTCGTCATGGTGACCGTACGCCCTTGTTGTCCCTTCCTCGTTCAGCTTTTGTTTGGAAAGAAGGCTTGGGAGAGTTGACCGCTCAAGGCAAGGACCAAGAAATTAAATTAGGAAAGGCCTTACGCAAGCAATATGTGTATCACGATCATTTGTTGCCTAAATTATATCAACCCAGCACTGTGTACGTGGGTTCTACGCCAGTTAGGCGAACTATCATGAGTGCAGATGAATTTTTAATTGGATTGTATCCGCTCAATACGCGTGCTAAAGAGGATCATCCTATTCCTATTCACGTGTTTTCAAATCAAGAAGAAAAGTTATTGATGGCCAAACCTAGCAAATCACTTTTTTCAAGAGTGAAAGACTACCTTGCATATAAATGGGCTTGGAAAAAAGAATCGAAACGACTTCACGGTAAATTAGCATTATGGCGAGAGCAAACCGGTTTGCCACTCAATAATTTTAAACAGTTAGATTTGTTAGCAGATGAGTTATATATTCGTCAATTGCATCATATTCCCTTGCCTCAAGGCATGAGCAGTCAGGACGCTCATGAAATCATGTCATTGGGGGAGTCAAACATTATTCGTAAATTCAAATCAAAAGAAGCGTCTTATCCTATGGGGCAAGCATTTCTTAATATGATCAATCATTACCTCACACTCGCAGCAGAACAAAAAACCACTTTAAAATATGTGTTATTGTCTGGCCATGACAGCTCTATCATGAGCGTGATGACGCGATTGCAGTCGCCTTTAGAACATATTCCTCCCTATGCCTCGCATCTTAATTTTTCTCTTTTTAAGAATGGGTCTGAATATACGGTAAAGGTCAGCTATAATAGCCAGCCTGTTACACTTCCTGGTTGTGAGCGCTATCGCTGTAGGTTGTCACAATGGAATAGTGTGGTTAGGGATGTTCAGCATTAACCGCATACCGCTTTCTGTGTTATTTCTTCCTTGATATTTTCTATATCATCTTTTAATGCATCGCAATCTCTTTTATATCGCGCTGCAGGTTTTTTAGCGCAGAAAAAACCAATTGCGGAAGCAACAGTAGCGCCAATGACTCCACCGGTGACACCGGTGCCAATTCCTATTGCAGTTCCTAATTCAAATCCCAAAAATGCACCAACGAATGCGCCTGGTAGGGCGCCAACTCCACATCCCGCAGCAGTGATAGCGGCGCCTATGAATGCCCCCAAGACCACCCCTAGGGCTAAACCCATTATTCCACCTATCACACAACAAATAGAGGCTACTAATACGGGACTAACAGGTCCCTTTTCACTCAGTTTTTTATCTAATTCAGATGTAAACGTTTCCATTTCCTCCGCTGTTATATCTATGTCCTGATTTATTTTGTTCGCATAAGCATTAAAATAATCCAGTAAGAGGGGATAGGGTGTTTTGTTTAACTTGCATTTTTCATGCTTAAATAATTCTTTTTCTATGTCATCGTGAAGTCTTTTAAAGCTATCAATCAGTTCATTGTTCAGTTGATCTTCTCGCATTTCTTGAATTTCGGTTTTAAATGAAACCAATTTTTCATATATATCGTCGTCGTTGTAATACGCTTTTAGCCATTGCTCTTTGAATTTCTCATGAGCTATGCGTTCTCTTTCTAATAATACAATTCGTCTATATACCGTTTGCATTTGAGCGGGGTGTTCTCTGCATAAGGTATAACCTATTTTATTGAATTGGGGTATATAGTCTTCCCAGTTAATAGGAAAGGTACTCTCATCCACAGGAGGGATATGACGGTCAAAATCAGCGATTATAGCGTCACGCTTAGCTGGAAAATCAGCTTTCAATGTTTCAAAAATCTCATCAATCTGTTCTATCTCACGTTGTTTTAACAGACACAGCGCTGCGATACACGGGTGAGAGCCAAAATCTCTATTGGGAGTGTGAGGATAAGTAGCTATAAAATACTGAAATTCCTGATCTTGTGTTAAGTCTTCTTCAAATGACTTTTTTAACTCCTCTATTTCATTGCTTTGTCGTAAGGTATCCATCGCTTTTTTATATTGAGATAACTTATCTTTTATTCTTTCTTTTAAGTCATCAGTAAATAATAGATCGTGAAAGCTATATTCGTTCATATCAGCAATCCGCGCAATATCGTCTCTCAATCTTGGGATAGCCATGTTTTGGTGTTCATAGAAATACTGCCTATTGGAGAACGCGACGGCCCTCGCATCGAATTGAATGTTGCGTTGTTTCAATTCATCTTGAGTAAACTGCACTTGCAATAAGGGATGTTCATTGTCATATCCCACAAATTCTTTAAATAAAATGCCATGTTTTTGGTTCCTGTAGTCTGCATGAGGTGTTTCTGACGTGAAAGAAAAAGGGGTTGGCAGATTGTTGGGCCCTAGAATTTTATGATCTCCAGGAGGAGCGATATACAATAAAGGGACACCATTGGCTTGGAATCGCTGCCATAAGGATAACAATAATTCTTTATATTCTTTTACTGATAAAGCATGATCTGAGTTGTTAACATAGATGCAAACTTCCTTGCCACGTTCATCGCGGTCTTTGCCTCGTGTGTTGATAGTGCCGTCATAATCATCATCATACAAACCCTTTTCCTGGGGGATTGTCCACAGTTTTACATCAACCGCTTGCTCTCCTAAGGTGTCATTCAATATGCTTTTTATTATTTCAATCCGGTTATCAGCATCATTCTCAATAAGCACGCTGGGATCAATGGCAATTCTGATCTGCCATCCATGACCACTTTTGTCAAACTCACTCTGTCGAATTAATTCTTGATAAGGCATAAGGGTCTCGTTCGGTTAATAATTATGATGTGTACTATTTAATGTAATCTTAAATTTCCATCAACCCGTATCGAATACGGGGTCGGTGAATGAGGGGTGATACTAATAAAGTAATGTAGGCGAGGTAAGTAAACTGCCGGAGAGGGAGGGATTCGAACCCTCGTGGGAGTATGAGTCCCCATCCGATTTCGAGTCGGCGCCGTTATGACCGCTTCGGTACCTCTCCAGAATTAAGCGAGGATTATACTGGGTATTATTTTTCTTACTAGTGTTAGCCTATCTTTCATCCAAACCTATCATATAAACCGGGTGGGGTTAAATCGACTTGTTTTGAGGCTTCAGGATATTGCCGATAAGGGATGGGGTAATAGCTGTGAAAGGGTTGGGACGACATGCCTGGTGTTAAGGTCATGGGACGGTTATTGGTTGCAGATAAATATTGTTTAGAGCGGTTTTGAATGACCGAACTGGGAGTGAGATAGGAACAGCTCGCCAATACTATAGGGAACAGCAAGGCAACCCATCGCAGGTTAGATAAAAAAGAGTGATCACGCATACGTTATAAGACTCCTGCATTTTGCATGGCTTCTTTTACCTCTTGATGGTAGCGCTTGTCCAGAGGTAATAAGGGCAGACGAATACCGGGTGGAATTTTACCCATGGTATATAAGGCCCATTTAGAGGGGATAGGGTTGGCTTCTACAAATAAACGTTGGTGCAATAACAGTAATTGCGCATTGATTTTTTCTGCCAATGTGAAGTTGCCCTGCAAGGCGGCTTCGCACATGGCATGCATTTGAGCGGGGGCCACATTGGCAGTGACAGAGATCACTCCTTTGGCGCCGTTACGCATGAGTTCTAAGGCAGTGAAGTCATCACCGCTATAAATAGGGAATGAATTGCCGCAACGTTGTGCAATTTCTTGGGCCCTTTCTATTTTGCCTGTGGCTTCTTTAATGCCAATAATATTTTTTATTTTGGAAAGACGTTCAACGGTTTCAGGTAATAAGTCGCACACGGTACGGCTGGGTACGTTATACAAAATCAGCGGTAAATCTATGGTTTCCGCTATGGTTTTATAGTGTTGGTATAAGCCATTTTGCGTGGGTTTATTGTAATACGGGGTGACAAGGAGGGTGGCGTCTGCCCCGGCGCGTTTTGCATTTTCCACTAATTTCAGAGTGGTGCGCGTGGAATTAGTGCCCGCTCCAGCAATCACAGGGATACGATGGGCTACTTGTTTGACTATCAAGGAAATAAGCTCGTATTGTTCATCCGGTTCTAAGGTGGCTGATTCCCCTGTGGTGCCGGCAACCACAATGCCGTCCGTTTTAGATTGGACATGCCATTCTACTAAATCATGCACAGCTTGTTTATCAATAGAGCCGTCTTCACGCATGGGCGTGATCAAGGCGACTATGCTTCCTTTGAACATGGTAATGCCCTCTTTAGGAACTGCTGGTTTTTATATGTCATTGGTTTTTCTTTGTCTATACTTTACTACAATTTTTTATTTAATTTACGTATAATGCACGCTTTTCTAACCCAATGATGCCCTTATGAACCTTTCCTCCCTTGTCCAAATGCTATGGGGCCGCGACGCCAAATTCCGTTTCTTGTTAATGGCGGCCGTGCTTTTGTTATTCACGCTCTTGGGCGGACGGGAACTGTGGACTCAGGAACACCGCTGGGCCGATATCGTGGCCGGTATGTTTTATAGACAAGACTTTTTGCACCCTTATTTAGGTGAAAATACCTATTACGATAAGCCCTTACTGTCTTACTGGCTTATTGCGCTGCTCGTTAAAGTCGGTGGCGCATTCACAACGTGGGCCTTACGTTTGCCTTCTGCTTTGGCCGGATTGCTGGCTATTGTTTCCATTTATCGCTTGGGAAGCATAATCAGTGATAAACGGTTGGGACTATTAGCCGGCTGGTTATTGCTTACCACGTTTTATTTTGTGTTTTGGGCGCGTACCAGTAGTGCCGATATGCTTAATCTCGCGGGTTCCTTGTTTGCTATTACTTGGTATTACGAGAAACGAGAACATGCTGGTTTTTTTGACTATGCGGTGTTTTTCATGATTGTTGCATTGACGTCTTTATGTAAAGGACTAATCGGTGCCATAGTTCCCCTCATTGCTGTGCTTACTGATGTGGTGCTGCGAAAATCGTGGAAACACTATCTCAGTTGGCGATTTTTCTTGAGTGTAGTTCCGGCTTTAATAGTGTATTTATTTCCGTTTTGGGCATCGAGTATATGGGGCGGGGAATCTTATCAACAAAATGGATTGTATTTAGTATATAAAGAAAACATCCTACGCTACTTTCAACCTTTTGATCACCAGGGGCCCATTTATACTTATTTTCTTTATCTCCCTATTTATTTGTTGCCCTGGGCTGTCTTGTTTATTCCAGCCGTTTGGGGACTGAGATCGCGTTGGTCTAGCATGACGCTTGCATCTAAAGGGATGGTCTGGACCTTGTTTATCTTATTTGCTTTTTTTACTTTAAGTGGTTCTAGACGTAGTTATTATGTGTTGCCTATGGTGCCGTTTGCGATTTTGGTCACAGCGGATTGGGTGTTGGCCGCACAAGAGTTTAAGCGACAATTATGGTCTGCTGCACTGATGATGGTTTCTTTTGTGTTGTTGTTTATTGCGTTAGATATTTTACCCAGTTGGTATTACTCGCAGGTGGGGGTGGAACGTTTTGCAACCGCGTTAAAACACGAAGCCAGTAAAACGCAACCGTGGCAGACGTGGAATGTCGTGATGTTGGATGCGCAAAGCAAATTGAATTTTTATTTGCAATTGCCTCCACATACGCCGCATCTAGGCGTGCATGGTAGTAAAAGACAAGAACAAACGGCCGCTTCCTTACTCAAGACCTGGCCTGTGTTACAACATAAACCTGACCATACGATTTTTATTAGCCGTAAAGCCTATGCTTCATTGCTGCAGCCGTTTTTTTTGGGCTATCGTAAAGTGGAAGTGCCTATGCACTCGTCCTGGTCTTTTTTAAAAAAACCGGACCAGAATGCACCGATTGCGTTTATTCCAAATTAAGATTTACACTCTTAGAAATTTTGTACTATCATATTGCATCATTCACTGAACGATTTATTTAAGGTAAAAAGGAAACGAGTCATGGCCGAAAAGTTATTACAAAAATTAGAAGAAAAAATGATGTTCTTAATCTCAGAAATCGAAGGGCTGCGCCAAGAAGTACAACGCTTGCGTCATGAGAATATGTCGTTCAAGCAGGCGAAAGAACAAGATGAAAAAGAGCAAGCCCAGCAAGTCCAACGGATTGCAGAAATGATTCAAATGATAGATACCGTGAATGTGGTGGAAATCAATCCTAATGCAGCCAACCTGATGGCAGGAGCAAAGCCGGTGCTGTTAGAAGAAGCGGTGCAGAGTGCGGGTTAAAAGGAATTTTTAACATCATAAAGGAGAGTCTCACATGGCAGTGAAAAAAAATCATAAGGCGTTGTTGAAGAAATTAAATAAACAAGTCCGCCTCATGCAAAGAAAGCAAATGCAAACGCGTAACCAGCTTAAAAGTACACTAAAAAAGTTGCGCACGGTGGCACGGTCTTATAAAAATAAGCTGGCTACTAAAGTGCGTATGATGCAAAAGAAAGTCGTAGAAGCGCAATCAGGCACTTATGCTAAAATGGCCGATGATATAGAACGCCGTATGCTGAAGGCCGTAGAATCCAAAAGTAAAGCATTAGCGGCAGCAGCAGCCAAGATTGAAAAGAAACATGCCGCAAGATTGGCTAAAAGTTTAGGTAAGAAAGGTAAAAAATCGGGTAAGCCACGTAAAGCTAAAAAAGCGAAAGCACATCGTAGAACTATGAGAAAAGGACGTCGTTAGATAAATGGTCCCCCCATCCCGGCCTTCCCCCGCGGAGGGGGGGCGATCTAAGCTGGCTCAGTGAATAACGCAATGTCCCGCGAGGGGACTTTCTTTTTGTCTGTCATCCAGAGTTTGTCATCACTAGCATTTTTTCATTTATGGCCCGCGGTTTAGCTTGACCGTTGGCGGGGTTTCTTTTTCTGTGGGCGTTTCCTCTTTTATTTTTTCTCCAGGGGTGCTTTCTGCAGAGGGGGTGAAAGCTTTTATATATGGGCTTAGATATTTTCTTACTACTGGCAAGGTTGTTTGCCGTGAACTGAGTTCAGTTGTCTCGCTTATAAAAAATTGTTTCGCTTCATCCGAAAAGTGAGGGCTGTTCATTATATAAGACAGTAGCTGACTAAAATGATGCGTCGAATGGTCAAAGGTTTCTGAAATGAATTCTTTAGCTTTCGTTTCATTAAAACGAGTAGTGCCGTAGTGGTGCAAATGGACGAAGCAATGGTGGCCGCATACGGCACTGACTAGGAGATGACTTATCATATTGTTTGCTATATCTTTTTGGGCTTCGCCTAAATCATTACTATGAGGTATGTTCTTAAGTCCAGAAGCCCATCTAATCATGTCATTCAACAAGGGAGCGTTAGACTGATAGGAAGTGGGAAGCCAAGATAAGAAATTTGAATCAGGATTAATAAAATCATTGAATAATTCAATCTGGCCATTGTCTTTGACGGAACAAACCATTTGATACATGAGGTGAGCTTTTTGCTCAAAAGAAATAGCCAGAGGTACATTGTATTCTTTCATCAGTTGTAATAATTCAGATGAGGGGAGCTCCCAGAAACAAGAGGGATGCAAGACCAGTTGAAAATTATTATCGGGATGGAGAAGATAACGCATTAAAGCAGTATTGCCTGATTTAGCTGCTTGCGAAAGTGTTTCTTGGCTAGGCGATAAATGAAAGGTGCTGATTAAGTAACGCACGACATTTAAACAGCCACCACTTGCAGCAATACCCAAGAGCTCATGACCTCTTGCTTGGTTTGTCGCAAGATCATCTTTAAGAGAAAAACGAGGACCTAAAAGATAATTAAAGCATTCCATGTTGCCACAAGAAACAATCTCATCTACTAAGTCTGGTTCAGGTGTAATATTAAATGTCGTGAGCAAGTGGAGAGCCATTTTAAAGCATTTTTCTTGAAGGGCTAGTGCAATAACATCCATCTGAGCCCAAACAACTCCTTCGATCTCAGCAGGATGTTCTTTTATAAGATAGTCCATTAATTCAGTATTATCTGATCGAACAGCTTCTTCAAAGAGAGAAAACTCAAATGGAGATGGTTCCACAAGTGAAAATAAATAACGAAAAGCGTCAAGATTACCAGACCGTGCAGTAACACGAAGCATATGCGAGCGATCTAGTATCAAGTGAATCAGCTGGTTAGGATTTTTTGATAGTGGGAGTTTATTTCGTAACTCGTCTTTATTACTAAGCAGTTCTTTTAAGTATTCATTTTCTGATTGAAAAATCGCCTTTATTCGCTCCAGATCACCCAAAGCAGCCGCACAAAAGACAATTTGTCTATCCAGATCAAGGCCCGTTTTTTCTGAATCGGGACGTTGTTGAATAGCGATTAACAAATCAAGGTTTAAAGCCTGTACTGCCATTTTCACAAATGCCGGCTTATCTTGGCTCATCTCAAAAAAATGGTTAGCAATGTTATTGCAACCCGCGGTAATGGCTATTTGTTCCCAGGCAGGATAAAATTCAGGCAAAATGCTATCAAAGAAAAGGCTAGGATTGTCGGTACAGCAAACCAGCAGTGACGCATGATTTACAGCCCGAGAACAAAACCCTTGCAGAAAGGAAGGCAATAAATGCGCTCTCTTTTTTAAACAAGCTAGATGCTGGTTAATCATTTTTAATATAGTAATGTTGTTAGTAAAACGTTTTAGTTTTACTAGTTCAAAATTAATGCCAAATTCATCACTGATTTTCTTTTGTAATTTTTTTGCCAGTAAATTATGAGAATTAAAAAATCCATTCCATTCTTTACAAACGAGAGTGGCTTGAGCTGTGTCGGGAATATTAAAATAATTATCCACCATTCCTATCACTAATTCCCAATGCCCTTCAAGCAAGGTGGAAAAAGTGGTTTCTTCGCTAGTAGTACGTTGCATAATTTATATGACCTCGCCGCCTCTTAGTTTAATTGGCATATTTTATTTGGCCATATATTGTACACTTAATGCCATCAATAGCAAGTCGCGATGCTCCCCTATCCCCTCCCAGCGGAGGGCCCGCGGTTTAGCTTGAGCGTTGACGGGTTATCTTTTTCTGTGAGCGTTTCCTCTTTTATTTTTTCTCCGTTGGTATTTTCTGTAGAAGGGAGGAAAGGTTTTATTAAGTCACTTAGAAATTTTCTTTCTACTTGCGAGATAGTTCGCTGTGAGAGAATTTCGTTGGTTACGCTTATAAAAAATTGTTTGGCCTCACTTGAGAAGTGAGGGTTACTCATTATATGACGCAGTACATGACTAAAATGATACGTCGAATAAGCAAGGGTGTTTGAAACAGCTTCTTTGGCCTGCGTTTCATCAAAATCAGACGTGCCGTAGTGGTGCAAATGCGTGAATGAAAGATAGCCCTCTAAGGCGCTATATAGGAGACGACTTATTATATTGCCGCCTATGTCTTTTTGAGGCTCGTCAGATTCATTAGCGAAATGGATATCTTTAAATGCATAAGCGCATTGAGACAGGGTGTTCAATAGACTAAGGTTAGCTTGGTGGGAGGAGGGATTCCATGCTAAGAAAAATGAAAGAGGATTAATAAAATGATAGAACAACTCAAAGTCGCCATTATCTTTGACGGAATAAATGATTTCACGGATTAGATTAGTTTTTTGTTCAGGAAGAATAATCAGAGGTAATTTATATTCGTGCAACAGTTTCATCAATGTAAGGGAAGGAAAAATTAAGAACCAAGCAGGAATCAAGGTCAGTTGAAAATTATTTTTGGGATCGAGAAGATAACGCATTAAGGGAGTATTGCCCGATTTAACCGCTTGGGAAAGTGTTTCTTGTTGTGGCAATACATGAAACGTGTTGATTAAGCAACGCACGACATTTAAACAACCACTTCTTGCAGCGGTCTCCAAGAGCATATCGCATTGTGTCGTGTTTTTTTCGAGTTCGTCTTTAATGGAAAAGCGAGGGCTTAAAAGACAATTAAAGCATTCCATGTTACCAGAAGAAACAACCTTATTTAGCAATTCTTGGTCAGGTGTAATGACAAATATCGTGAGCAGGTGGAGGGCCATTTTAAAGCGTTTCTCTTCAATGGCTAGTGTAATGAGGTCCTGCTGCTCCTCAGCAGCTCCTTCGATCTCAGCGGGATGTTCTTTTATAAGATAGTCCATTAATTCAGGATTATCTGATTGAGCGGCATATTCAAAGGTATTAAAATTAACTTCAGATATTCCCACAAGTGAGAGTACATAACGAAAAGCTTCAAGATTACCTGATAGCGCAGCAAAATTCAGCGTATTCAAACGGGGTTCTAGTTGTTGTTCTTGTTCTTCTAGCAAGTAACGCAGCAGGTCAGGATTTCCTGATCGAGCGGATTTATTGAGTAAATTATTTTTTTCGGCCTCGCTACTAAACGTTTCTTTTAATGGTTCAGCTTGAAAAGCGGCCTTAATTCGTGCGAGGTCACCTAATTCAGCTGCACAAAGCACAATAGTCTTATTCAGATCAGGACACATTTTCTCTGAGTCCGGGAGTTGTTGAATAGCGAGTAACAAATCCAGATTTAGTGCATGCGCTGCCATTTTCACAAATGCCGGCTTATCTTGGCTCATGACAAAAAAACGTTTAGCAATGTTATTACAGCCCGCAGTGATGGCGATTTGTTCCCAGGCAGGGTAAAAATCAGAAAAAATATGATTAAAGAATAATGCAGGATTGTCGGTGCAGCAGGTTAGTAATGAGACATGATTTGACGCAAACGTACAAAACCCTCGAAGAAAGGACGGCAATAAATGTGTTCTCTTCTTTAAATGGGTTAGATGTTGGTAAAGTATCTTTAATGTATTTATTTTGTTAGTACAGCGTTTTAATATGTCAAGATCAATACCAAACTCTTCACTGATTTTAATTTGAATTTTTTTTGTTAGTAGGTGGTGCTGCGTATTAAAGAAACTATTCCATTCTTGACAAACGAGAGTGGCTTGAGCCGTGGTAGGAATATCAAAATGCTCGTCTGTCATGGCTACAACTAATTCCCATGGCCCTCTAAGCAAGGTGGAAAAGCTGGTTTCTTCGGGTTGTTCAGTATCAATATGCTGCATAGTTAATATAACCTCGCTGCCTCGTTATTGCCTATAAAATAAGCATTTATTAGATTTTAAGAGCCAGCAACTATACACTTAATAGAATCAATTGCAAACCGCAAATGAATTTCGTCCCCTACTGTGACTTGAGAGGCTTTTTTTATGATTTGTCCTGCTTTAGTTTCGGCAATGGTATAACCGCGTTTGAGTGTGGCCAGTGGACTGATGGCATCTAGCGTGGCGGCAGCATTGGCCAATTGGGTTTTTTGAGTGCTGAGTTTAATTGAGATTTGATGTTGAAGTTGTTGTTGTGCCAGGTGCAATTGATGTTGTTTGGCGGTGATAGATTGGGTGGGGCTGACGCGATAGAGATGAGTGCTGACTTCATTGATTTTGATTTGCCATTGATGAATCAACTGATTTTGCAATTGGACTAAGGTCAATTCGCAATTTTCTAAATATTGGCGCTTTTCCAGTAAACGTCGTTTAGGATGTTGTTGCAATAATTGTTTTTGCATGAATCCGAAATGTTGTTGCAAAGATAAAAGACGCTGTTGCACACGTCTAGTGAATTGTTGTTGATAGTGAGCAAGACGTTTTAGCCAGTCGCCTTTATCAGGGGTAGCCATTTCTGCGGCAACGGAGGGAGTGGGGGCGCGCTTATCAGCGACAAAATCGGCTATAGTAAAATCCACTTCATGACCCACGCCGCTAATGATAGGCAGTTTACTCTGATAAATAGCCTGCGCGACGCTTTCTTCATTAAAGGACCACAAATCTTCTAAAGAACCACCGCCACGAGCAAGAATTAATACGTCACATTCATCGCGACGGTTGGCGGTTTGTATGGCGGAAACAATTTGCGCGGCTGCCGCATCGCCTTGTACTAAAGTGGGATAAATAATGACAGGGACGCAAGGGAAACGTCGCTGCAATACCGTTAGGATATCTTTAATGGCAGCACCGGTAGCTGAAGTGATCACCCCAATTTGTTTGGGGAAATCAGGCAAGGGTTTTTTATGGGCTTGGTCAAATAAACCGGCGGCTTCTAATTTTTTCTTTAATAATTCGAAGGCGCGCCGCAATTTGCCTTCTCCTCTTTCTTCCATGTCTTCCGCGATCAACTGAAATTCGCCGCGGTTTTCATATAAACTGACGCGCGCTTTGAGTAGTACGTGCATACCATCTTTGGGCAAAAAGCCTAATTGCTTTTGATTACCGCGAAACATGGCGCAACGCACTTGAGCGCTGGCATCTTTGAGTGAGAAATACCAATGTCCAGAATGAGGCGCAGCGAAATTGGAAATTTCCCCTTCCACGAAAACCATATCAAAGCTCCCTTCCAAGATTAAACGCACTTCGTTATTGAGGCGGCTGACGGTATAGATAGTATTGTCGTCTAACATGGGTTGGCTTCTCCGATTTATCGCCATAAATTTCAACTACTTATCCTTATTTTTTAATTTAAATGTAATGTTACTCAACGGCGCAACATAATGTATACTGAAAAACATTTCATGTCATTACAAGGAGTATCACCATGTTTATGTTTCATGTTGCATTATCGCTGGCGCTCATTGCATTAACCGCTGGCTGTGCTTTGTTTGTTTTTTCCTCTCGCTGTGAGGGCAAAGGAACCTGTTTTGCAAAGACTATTGCCGTCATCGTTATTCTTCTTTCAATCCTATCTTCTCTTTGCGTTATCTATTTCGGTGTAAAAACGTGGCAACAAAGTAATGGTCACTGCTCAATGTGCAACGTGTGTGGAATGCAAGATAAGGCGATGACGGGCGACGACAACTCAATGAATATGACGAATGAGAAAAAGAATATAAACCAAAGCAAAACGGCTAGTCATACTCACTAGACCACTAAAGGGGGCAAGTCCTGCATAGACTTGCCCCCTTGTTGTTCTCCATTACCTTCTTCGTTTGGGATGACAAAAGAGCGCTCGCAGGGCCTTCGTTTCAAGGGCCTTTATTTCTTTTGAAATCGGGTCCGTCTTTTTTATTTCCTTCTTTTGTTTTTTCTTCTCGTATCCGCTTTTCTCCACGTTCTGGTTTTTCTGGTGCTAAGGGGGAAGTTAATTCAGCTAGCACGCGTTGCAAATGTTCTTTTTCTATAGAGGATAGGTTTTGACAGTCAAGCAAGCCTCTTGTCTCATTGATAACAAATTGTTTGGCCTCAGAGAATAGAGAAGTGTTGCAAATGTAGTTAAGCGCGTAATGAAAATGAGCAAAGGAATGATGGAAGATACGGTAAAGATTTTTCTTGGCTTCGCTTTCTTGAAAAATTGCAGTGTCATAGAGTAATAATTGTGAAAATAAAGCATAGCTAAAGCCTACACTGAGCAGAATTTTATTAATGACTAGCATTATGCTGTTTTGAGCGAATCCGGGCAGTATTTGCATTGCTTCATACAATGAAGGGTCCTCTTTGAATGATTTTTCATAAGTGCGCTTCTTTGAAAACTGCTCTGCGCGCTCTCTAAGCACTCTTCCTAAGCTTCCTTCCAGTTGGAAAGATTGAGGGGGGCACATGAAAAATGAATTAGTAAGAAAATAATAAAGTACTTCGAAATCACCTCTGGTGTGGGCAGAAGAAATAGCTTTTTTGAGTAGCACTTCTTTTTCATCAATATTAAGCTTCAGAGAATGAAGTGGGTAAACCGATGTCAGCAATGTAATGAATTCAATAGAGAGTATACCTTCACCTAAAAGAGCTTCTGCAAACCATTCTTTGGGTAACGAGTTCCCAGGAGTTAGAAAATACTGTATTAATTTAGGATTACAGGAAAGAACAGCTTGGTGACGTGTTTCCTCATCAGGAGACAAGTCAAATGTTTGCACAAGATAAGTCACCACCCTAAGATAACCGGAAGCAGCAGCCCTATGTAATAGGGAGTAACATTTTGTCGGGTCTTTTTCCAACGCATTTCTTAGATGAAATTGAGGGCTTAAAAGACAACTAAGGGTTTCTAAACTATCCCTATCTGCATCATCAGGTAATTGAAGCACATTGTAAGATGTCGCATCCTGCAGCATTTGCTCATCAGGTGTGATGTTAAAGGGGTTATTGGTAAGAAGATAGAGAGCAACTTTTGTGTGTCTCCGTTTTATTGCAGAGGCTACCAACTCATATTGTGTTTTAGCATTTTCATTCATTCCGTATTGGTGTTCTATGACTAAGAAGTGAATTAATTCTGGATTATCTCCGCTAATCGCTGCGGGGAGTAGGGCATTTCGTAAATTCAATTTTGTTCTTGAAATTAAAAGACGCAAGGATTGAAGGCTGCCTTTTGATGCAGCGGAAATGATGAGAGTATTCACTGCATCGGGTTCTTCTCTCTGAAGTGCTTCTATTAAATAATGAAGCAGGGGATCATTGTCAGATAAGAGGGCATTGTTTAGCAGCGTATCATCACGCCCATTTCTAGAAAAAAATTGTTGCAGAGATTGGGCGCTCATAGACTCGAAAATCGATCTTATCCGTTCTAAATCGCCTAAAGCAGCAGCACAATAAATGATATCTAAATCCATATTTATTAATGATTGATCGCCGTGTGCTTGCTTTTTAATTTCAAGCAATAATTCAAGGTTTAATACTGCTGCTGCTATTTTAATTATTGAAATCTTATCTTTTGTTTCATGATAGAAAGCCATGGCAATGGTATTGCAACCGGCAGCAATGGCTAGTTGTTCCCATAGCAGCCAATGTTCAGGCAAAAGGGATCTAAAAAAATAAGTCGGATTGTCAGTGCAACAAGCCAGTAATGCAGCATGATTGCTTGGTCTTGTATAAAAAAGTTGAAAGAAGTTGTGTCCTCCCTTATCTAATAAAGGGGCCCGTTTTTTCAAACGGAGAAGATGTTGGTAAATGGTTTGTAAGACGGTTATTTCTCTTCTGTCAAACTCTCTAGAAAATTGACTGGAAACGCTTTTTAATAGGGCAAGGTCTATACCAAATAATTCACTGATCTTAATTTGTATTTTTGTTAGGTAGGAGGAGTAGAAGAACATATTCCATCCTCTACAGACAAGACTGATTTGAGAAAAAGTGGGAATATCACAATATTGTTCTGTGGTTTCCCTAAGCAATTCGTATAATTTTCTCTGCCGAATGGAGGAAGAGGTCTCGTTTTCTGTTTTATCGGTTTTATCGGTTTTTTTATGCTGCATAAATGTTAGCCTTTGGTTTTTGGAATAGTAATTTTAGTTAACCAATTTTTCTGATTTCTTTGTTGCGGGAAATTAGCATTTTTTTGTATAAATAGCAAAAAATTTGCAGGGCGCGCTATTGATCAATCTGGCTTATGCTTATGCCTATGGTGAATGTCAGGATAATGAGGATGCGAATGAGTGATGGCCTCATGTTGGTGAGGATGAGTATGCGGTTTTTTATCATCCCAAGGAAATTCATGCTCGTGCTGGTGATGTTCATCGTGAATATGGCTATGGTTGTGAAATTGCAATTCGTGGGTATGGGTGTGTTCGTGAATTTCGGTAAGATGTATCCACACACCTATAGCCATTAAGATAGCGGCAATCCAAAATAATAATGTCGTGGGTTCATGAAAGAATAGAATAGCGATAGCGGCACCTATAAAGGGTGCGGTTGAAAAATAAGCGCCTGTCCGCGCGGTACCTAAACCGCGCAAAGCTAAGACGAATAAGACGAGACTAATACCGTAGCCAAAAAATCCAACTAATAAGGCGTAAGTCACATTAGTCCAAACAGGCCATGTTAGACCTAAGACTAATGCCAGGCTGATATTCACTATTCCAGAAACGAATCCCTTGCTTCCTGCAATAAACAGAGAATCGGCGCTAGATATTTTGCGTGTTAAGTTATTGTCTATGGCCCAGCATAAGCAAGCGCACGCAATAGCCAATGATCCTAATCCGTTTTTTGCTGTGACTTGATCTGGCCAAGATAAAACAATCCCACCCGCAACAATAAGAAACATACCAAAAATAATGCGCTTGTCGGTACTTTCTTTAAAGAAAACCCAGGCTAATAATGCGGTTAACACACCTTCAAGGTTGAGAAGAAGGGAAGCGTTTGAGGCATTGATGTGAGCCAGTCCTATCATTAATAAAATGGGACCTAATATTCCACCAAATGCAATAGCGCCCCATAACCACACCCATTCATTTTTTAAAAGCAAAGAAGTATGCCAGCCTTTATTCTTTATCAAGCGCAACAAAACCAAACCTATTCCGCTGCCTAAGTAAAGCAGTCCAGCAAGCATGATAGGTGATACATCACCCACTAATTGTTTAGCAAACGGTGTACTTGCACCAAATAAAATAGCTGCGCTAAGTGCAGCGAGGGTAGCAGAGGATAAATGAAATTTGCCCATAACTATGACTTATTATCCCTAAGAAACGTTTCAATCGTCTCCCATTGCCACGGTTTTTGCAACATGGGTGCGTGTCCGGCGTCGGGGATTTCTAAGATTTGCATATCGGGGCGTATGCGTAACATTTTTTGAATGATGGCGGGAGTTAACAGATCGGAATGAGTGCCGTGTATGAGTAGTAAGGGACAAGTAATTTTGCGGAACAGGTGCCATAAATCGATATCAAATAAAGAGCCTTCTAATGCTTTGTGGGGATGAAAAAAGGCTTTCCAGGCTAATTTACTTTTCATTGAAGATTGTTTGACGCCGTGGTCCATTTTGGAAATGAATTTTCCTGGGGCGATTTCACGTACACTGGTTTCAGTAATGCGTTGCCACTCTGTTTCATCTAAATCTCCAAAATCCGTGTAGACGGTTTTGAAATACGTTTTGGCTTGTTCCAGGCTAGTAAAATCAGGATCGCGGGCGGCATATTTGGATAAACGGGTCAGGGCTTTGACGGGGATTTGCGCGCCCACGTCGTTTAATATTAAACGGCGTATAGGGGTATGGTCTGCGGCAGCCATGACCATGCCTATGAGTCCACCCATGGACGTGCCTAACCAATTGATATGAGGGGCTTTAGTTCTTGCAATGAGCACATTCATATCGGCGACGTACTGCTCGTAAGTATAATGCTGTGGATCATGCAACCAATCGCTATCACCACGTCCTACAATATCAGGGCAAAATACGGCATGGCCTTTTCCACTGAGATAAGCGGCCAAGCCATCAAAATCCCGTCCGTTACGGGTCAGACCGTGTACGCAAACCAGAGGGAGATGATGGGCAGAGGTATCGCCCCATTGTGTGTAGAACACGCGATGAAAGCCTTCTTCGGACAATCCTAAAACATAATCCTTTTTCATGGGGTGCTTTCCTAGAAATAGTGTTCGCATCTTACCGTGTAATGGGTATAATAACCGGTTAATTTTAACGTGCAAGATAGGCTGGGGGAATGATTATGATACGCTTGGTGCAAAGCGACGTGGCATTGACCTTTGACGATGTATTACTCCTGCCTGGCGAATCGGCTGTGCTCCCCAAAGATGTCTCTTTGCAAACCCGCTTGACCCGTCACATCATATTGAATATTCCCTTGCTTGCCGCTGCTATGGACACGGTAACTGAAGCCAGATTAGCGATTACCCTTGCTCAAGAAGGGGGGCTTGGCATTATTCATAAGAATATGTCTATTGAACAACAAGCCGCCGAAGTCAGGCGGGTCAAGAAATTTGAAAGCGGGGTAGTCAAAGACCCCATCACGATTTCGCCGCAAACGACGGTCAGGGAAGTACTTGAGTTGAGTAAGAAATTTAACTTTAATGCCTTTCCTGTGGTCGAGAAAGATAATGAAGTCGTGGGGATTCTCACTAGCCGCGATTTACGATTCGAAACGAATTTAGACCAGCCCATAGCCAATCTCATGACTAAAAAAGAACGTTTGGTTACGGTGAAGGAATCGGCTGACCGAGCGCTGGTGAAAAAATTATTGCATAAACACCGTATAGAAAAATTATTAGTGGTCAATGACCATTTCAAGCTGCAAGGCATGATTACGGTGAAAGATATTTTGAAACAACAAGCCAAGCCACTAGCCTGTAAAGATAAACAAGGTCAATTATGTGTAGGCGCGGCAGTGGGCACAGGCGCGGATACCGATGAGAGAGTAAAAGCGCTAATTGCGGCAGGGGTAGATGCCTTAGTCGTGGATACGGCCCATGGCCATTCTAAAAATGTCATTGATAGGGTGCGTTGGATAAAAAAACATTTTCCTGATGTCTCTATCATTGCTGGGAATATTGCCACTCAAGATGCAGCCAAAGCCTTGGCTGCGGCGGGAGCGGATGCCGTCAAAGTGGGTATAGGCCCGGGTTCTATTTGCACGACGCGTATTGTCACTGGTGTAGGTGTGCCGCAAATTACCGCTATTTCTAATGTCAGCCAAGCGTTAGCAGGCACAGAAGTGGGAATTATTGCTGACGGTGGTATTCGTTATTCAGGCGATGTATGCAAAGCACTCGCTGCTGGAGCATCTGCTGTGATGGTGGGTGGTTTGTTTGCAGGTACCGATGAAGCGCCAGGTGAAGTGGAACTGTATCACGGACGTTCTTATAAAGCTTATAGGGGCATGGGATCACTTGCTGCTATGGCACAACGTCACGGTTCCAGTGATAGATATTTTCAAGACAATGGATTAGATGCTGAAAAATTAGTCCCTGAAGGCATTGAAGGACGTGTGCCTTATAAAGGCAGTATGGTCAGTATTGTGAATCAACTCATGGGTGGTTTGCGTTCAGGCATGGGATATACGGGTTGTCCTGATATTCAATCCCTGCATGACAAAGCGCAGTTTGTACGCGTCTCTCCTTCTGGCGTACGTGAAAGTCATGTTCATGATGTGCAAATTACCAAAGAAGCGCCTAATTATAATGTGGATGATAAGTATCTCTAACTCTATCGAGAATTGCTGTGGATATACATGCACAACGAATTTTAATTTTAGATTTTGGTTCGCAATATTCACAACTGATTGCACGTCGAGTACGTGAAATAGGCGTGTATTGCGAAATTCATCCTTGCAGCATGAGCAATGATGACATTCTGCAGTTTTCTCCTTCCGGGATTATTCTTTCCGGTAGCCATGAAACCGTGACCACTTCACAAACGCCACGTGCACCCGATATTGTTTTTACTTTAGGCGCGCCCGTCTTGGGAATTTGTTACGGCATGCAAACTATGGCCCAACAATTAGGTGGCAAAGTCGCACCCAGTAAGAAAAAAGAATTTGGTTATGCTCAAGTGCGTATAAGCGAACCTTGCGTTTTATTAGAAGGTATTGAAGATCATTTGACTCATGAAGGGGTGTCTTTACTGGATGTGTGGATGAGTCATGGTGATTACGTCAGTAGCTTGCCGCCTTCATTTAAAGTTATTGCGAGTACGTCCAATTGTCCTATTGCGGGCATGGCTGATGAAGAACGCAAATTTTATGGGCTGCAATTTCATCCTGAAGTATTTCATACGGTGCAAGGACAACGCATTTTCCAACGTTTTATATTGGATATTTGTGGCTGCCAAGCGGTATGGACATCTAAAAATATTATTGAAGAGCAAATTGCTGAAATTCGCGCGCAAGTGGGGGATGAAGGGGTTTTGTTGGGATTATCAGGAGGCGTGGATTCTTCGGTTGCGGCTATCATGTTACATAAAGCCATAGGCCCTCAACTGACTTGTGTGTTTGTGGACACAGGATTATTGAGACAACACGAAGCGGGACAAGTGAAATCGCTTTTTGAAAAACATTTTGGTATTCATTTGATATGCGTGGACGCTCAAGTTTTATTTTACGAGAGATTAGCTGGTGTAGCCGATCCTGAGGCTAAACGAAAAATCATTGGTAAAACCTTTATTGAAGTATTTGATCAACAAGCCGCTAATTTGCCTGAGGTTAAATGGCTGGCGCAAGGCACTATCTATTCAGACGTGATTGAATCTGCCGCGACTAAAACAGGCAAGGCACAAGTGATTAAGTCTCATCATAATGTAGGTGGATTGCCGCAGCACATGCAGCTTAAATTATTAGAACCTTTGCGCGAATTATTTAAAGACGAAGTGCGTAAGCTGGGAATAGAGTTGGGCCTGCCGTCTGAGCTGATTAACCGTCACCCTTTTCCCGGTCCTGGTTTGGGCGTCAGAATATTAGGCGAGGTGAAGCCTGAATATGTAGAACAATTACGCTTGGCGGATGCGATTTTAATTGAAGAATTACACCATGCGGGGCTCTATTATCAAGTCAGCCAAGCGTTCGCCGTGTTTTTACCTGTAAAATCAGTCGGTGTGGTGGGCGATGCGCGGCAATATGAATACGTGATTGCTATTCGTGCGGTAGAAACCGTGGATTTCATGACAGCGCATTGGGCGCATTTACCGTATGAATTTTTAGAAAAATTATCTAATCGCATTATTAATGAAGTGTCAGGTATTTCTCGTGTGGTTTACGATATTTCTGGCAAACCGCCGGCGACGATTGAGTGGGAATGATGGAAGAGCCGCGTGATGAATATTGGATGCAGCACGCACTGGTATTAGCGCAAGCTGCTCATCAAGCAGGCGAGGTGCCCATTGGTGCCGTGTTGGTAAGAGAAGAAAAAATAATAGGTGAGGGTGGGAATGCACCTATCTCACATGCTGATCCAACGGCGCATGCGGAAATGATTGCATTGCGACAAGCAGCAAAACAGATAGAAAATTATCGTCTTCTTGACACTACCTTGTATGTCACGCTGGAGCCTTGTTTGATGTGTGTGGGAGCAATGGTACATGCGCGTATCAAACGCGTGGTCTTTGGTGCGCTTGATCCTAAAGCGGGAGCGGTGGTGAGTAAGATTGGTGCGTTGGATTATTCTTTTTTGAATCATCGTGTGAAATATGAAGGCGGAGTGCTAGCTCTTCCATGCGCAGAAATATTGAAGCAGTTTTTTAAAGAAAAACGTTTGTTACATAAAGAATGACAAAGAAATAATAGAAACGACAGAGGAGTTAACTATGCAAGGGCATTCAGATATTAATATCGAAAATATTAATCAACTTCTTTCTTTTATGGAAACAGAATTAGCAGAAATAGAATCAAGGCAAAAAAAAGAAGGTTTAAAAGATGATTTTTTGGAAAGGCTAGTTCAAGGTGTAAAAAATGTGGACCTTGATGCATTAAATTTAGCCGTTTGTCCCTACGAGCAAATCATGGATCGCTTGGTAAATTGCTGCGACTTGCTTACTTCTATGCTGTCTAGTTGTGAGAACACATTGCATCTTAAAGCGATAGGTAAAGCGATAGAAAGGATTGATCGTAAAGTAGCGCCTCGGGGGCAATATAGCGATGAAGCGCATTTAGCGATGATAGCTTTTTACCAAGAGGCAGATGATCAGTATGCAGCATTAGCAGAAGAAGATGAAGATGAAGATGAAGATGAGACAGTAAGGGATTCAACTTGTTTTGATCACTTCATAGCAGGCATTCACTTTTTCTCTCTTGAAAAGTTAAAAGACATTGACAAGGAATATTGTTTACGAGGATGGCAGAAAATAGATCTTTTTCTTTTTAAAGAGGAACTCAATTTTGAGAATGTACTAAATCAATCGCATCGCCTATTGCTACAATTTTTATCTGAAGTTGAATCACCTTGGTTTGTAAAAGGTAGAGAAGTCTATCTTGGACTACTCAGTTTAGCTTTTTACAAAACAGGGGAGGCATACCATTCTTTATTTCTAACGGAAAGAGCCCAAGAGTGTCATCAGCAAGCTGTACAAATTACTGAACGGATTAATGAAGTGTCTGCTTATATTGTGTCTTATGAATTTGCTTTAGCGCAGGATTGCGATAAAAATAATCAATTTGAAAAAGCAAGACTTCATTATGAAAAAGCAATTAATGCAGCATTAATACTATTACCTCGATTTCTTGACGACAGTAAATCTTTAAGCAAGATATTTCAGACCCTAGCTGCTTGCTATCAGGGCTTAAGCGGTACTTATTATGCTTTTACGAGTCACCATCACCTCTACCAACTTCTTGCACAGACACTTTGTTCCATCCCTACCCTACCTCGTAAAGATTCTTATAAAGATTTTTTAAAGGGCATAGAAGAAATAATGAAGGATGAAAATAAATTATCACGGCCTCCCACAAGCGCTTGTTTGATTAGTTTTATGGAGCTACTAAAAACAGTTTGCTTGCATTCTACGCATTCTATTTCTCAATCTTTATTGGCAAAAGCGTTACAAAAACCTGCAAATTTGGATATATTAGATCAACATATCGCTTCCCTTAAAGCCTTTGAAATACGTCAACGAAGATTAACGACGTTATTAGAACATCATCCCAATGTGACAGCAGCCTTGCTAATCGAAAATAAAGGACTGAAAGAAAGGATAGAAAAACTAGAGACGGAAGTCAGGCGTTTGAAAGGTGAGATTACTCCATTAAGCAAAGAGCCTGGTCAACCAGAAATTACTGATTTTTTTAAAAAACGAGAACGTTCAGCTGAAAAAGAAAAAATGCCAAGTCCCAGCCAATGGTGAATTTTATATTACTTGATGGACTATTTCTTCATGATTTTCTGTAGGGTGGATTAGGCGACCTCGCGAAGGCGAGCATCAGTCGTAATCCACCAAACAGCATAGACACCTTCTTCCTGTCTATTGCATCTTATTTGCCATTCCTTTATCAGACCAAGCTTGTGCGTATTCTTCCACGGCTTTTCGAATAGAGCTATTTTTAGAGAAGCGTTTCGCAGCATCAACTAGATTTTTTTGCAGTTGTTCATCTTGGGGATGTTGCTTTAGTCCTCTGAGAGCAATTTTTATATTAAATATTATGCTATTCCATTTTCCTTCGAACATACCATTTTGCTGGCATTTTTCTCGACCCTGCTTGGCTTGTTCTTTAATGAGATGCATTATCTCATCTAAGCTATCAACCATTACATTTGTGTTTTCATCTTGCATTTGCTCTGAACGCGAATGAATTGGTTTGCTATCTGGTCTATTTTCTTCTTCTTTCTCTTTCTCCTTTTCCTTTTCTTCACCCGCAGGTCTGTCTGCGTTAACTGAATGAATGCCCCTAATTGCCTTTTCAATACCATTAACAGTATCACGGCATGTGGTTTTCATTTTATTTGCTGTTTCTTCAGCCATTTTTTTGACTGTATTGCCTGCCTTTTCAGCTGTAGTTTTCACTTCATCAATGACTTCATTAATAGCCTCACTTGAGGAAACATTTTTGCTGTTATATTCAACTATCTTTGAAATAATCTCCATGAAATTGCCTATCGCAACTAAAATAGGATGCCCATTTTTAAAGTGCTTTCTTGCAACTTGATTGAGATGTTTGCCCGCCGTTTCTAATTTTCTATCACTCCTTTTTTTGAATAACTCATTCAAAGCGTCTTCTACTTCTTTGGGAACGGATGATAATTGACTTGCAAAAATACTAGGCATTGAAATGACATTGTGTAATTCCCTGAGTCTAGCATTGACTTGCATGCGCAGTTGGTCTCGTTTGTGTTCTTCCTCATTTTCAGGATCAGCTATTTCTAGCTTTGAAGCTAGAGAATAAGCAATGGGTTGAAATTGGAAATGAATAGGTGGAATAGGTGGATCAATTTCATTTTTCTCTCGAGTGGCAGAAGCATGCAATTTTCTTGCCTTCAGTAACTCAGCGTTTCCTTTCTTAATGTTTGCTTTAAGTGTCTCTGCTAGTTTTTTCTTAGCAAAAAAATCCTTATCTCGAATTTTTCTATGTGCCTTAACTTGGCGGGGTTTTTCTTTTCCTACTGGATCGGTTGCTTTTGAATCTGGGTCAACTTTGGCGGCCGCTTTTTTCTCCAAATACTGATTACTTATTTTTCCAGCAGCAAATGCGGCACCTAATACTCCTCCTGCTAGTGCACCTTCGCCGGCGGCTTTGCCAACACCTTCCGCCAAGGGTTTGTCCTTAGAATAATTATCATATACTTTGTGTACACTGTTACTCGCTGCACCACCTGCCGCACCGCCAGCACCACCACCTGCGACATCTACGATGGCCTTAATGACATCATCGGCATTCTCAGTAATGAATTTATTTGCTAATTTAGTTGCTAATTTATTTGCTAATTTTTCCGCGCCCTTGCCAGCAAGCTCCGATGCGCCACTCGCTAATACACCAGAGACACCACCTATTAGACCCGCTTGTATTAGCTCTCCAGAAGTGGGCATTTTATTTTCCATTGCACCTTTAGCTAACGCGCCAGCCATGCTACCTGGTATGCCCGCTCCCAACCCTGTGCCTATTGCGGGAGCAACGGCCGCTGCTTGGGCGCCTATATAGGGTGCTAATGCGGGAGCCGCTGCTTGAAGTGAGGGGGCTAGAGCAGAACCTAGACCGCCAGTAACTAAGCCTGTGATTCCACTAATTGCACTTTGTTTTGCAAATCCTACATTGCTGAATTCTTCAGTGGTTAGAGAATAGATGCTGCCACCTAATCCAGAAGAAACTAATGCGGCCCCAGGAACAGCACCTGCTCCAGTCGTTATAAGAAAAATACCAAAGACTGTTTGTGTCGCACCTGCAAGAAACCCCAAAACCCGTCCACCACCCTGTAAGCCATAACGACTAAACACCATACAGGGTTGACCCTGATAGGTTTGAACATGCAGATCAAAAGGACTCGCTTTGTGAAAAAGAGTTTCTACGTATTGATGTAAATAAGGTATTTTTTCATCTTCAGGTAAACGTGAAAGTTGCTCCATATTCTCAGCAGAAAAATCAGAGAATGCGATGTTTTCTATCGTTTGAGTAATAGTACCCGAAGAGTCAGTGACAAGAAATTGCATTTTTTTGGTTTCATTATCATGGTTTAATTTTATGTAGTAATTTTGGTGATTTTTGATTTTCTTTTTCATGGTGTTTCCTCGTTTATATGATTAAGTAGAAAATGGTATTTAATTAACGCGTGGTAAGGGCGTTCCCTGGGCTACAGTCTGCCATGTCCTTTGGTTTACGCTCAGAGGTGGCTGGAATAAAGTAGGTCGTTTACGTTCTTTTAAGAAAAATTGTTCTGGATCTATTTTAGGTGGTTTGTCCATTGCTTGCGTAGGCAGTTTGATCTCTATATTTGCATGCGCTTCTGCGGTCAGTCCTTCAACAGCAGTGGGTAAATAGACTAATTTAGTATAGTCACATAAGCGAGACTTAGAATGTGTGTCATCTTTAGGTGAATGCAGAATAGCTATGGAGTCAAAGTCTTCATCATGTGTTATTTCATGAACGCGCTTCAATTCATTTTCTTTGGTGCTCACGTAGACGCGTATGTTCATATTCAATGCTAGCGATAGTGCATCCAAAAAGGCCATTTTTCCGCCTTTACAGCTGATGCGCCCATTCGTTTCAGCCATTTGATCTAAATTAGCCAATATCAACTCAATATTAGCTGCTATGGCTTCTGGGTCACGTGAATGCTGAGTTTTATTTTTTGTCTCTAAGTAATTGAGTAAGAGCTCAATAATCTCTTTTCTTTGCTTCTCCACCTCGGCTTTTAATAGGGATAGCGCATCTTGTCTCGTTGTACCTAATACATAAAAAATGCTATCACCATCATCTGCGTCTGCTTGCATTTCTAATGGCAAGTATTTTTCATCATGTTCACCAAGATAAGACATTTCGACCAACCATTTCTCAATCACAGAGAAAAATGGTTTTTCTGTGTCAAGCAGACTATGCTTAGCATCTTTGATTAAGTCATTTAGTTTATAAGCCGTTTGAGAGGCGGTAGGCTGAGCAAATAGGGTGTGACTCGTGTTTGTTGCTACTTGGCCTTTTAAATAATCCTTAGCTTTTTTTATGCTCTTGTACGTTTCATCTCTTTCTTGTGCAGAAAGAGAAAAGGTAGATAATGTCTCACCGCTAATCGTTATCAAAGCAGATAGCCAGGCGATATGATGGGGATTTCCCTTATATTGAGCTGAACGAAGACATTGTAATAAAATGCTATGGAGTAATTGCCAGTATTTCTTGTCTTTATTGGATTCTAATAGTAAATATTTTAATGACTCTAACAAGTTAGTTTTGTTAGAGCTATGGTAGACAAGGAAGGCCAATGCATATTGCTTGCCTGGGAAATTATCTGTCATTTTGAAAAGTAGGCTTAAAATAAGGCCCCATTTTTTGCTAAACTCCCCCTGTGCCAGGGTTAGCACCGCAAGCCCGTAACCACAATAGTTGTATTCTTGGATTATCGCAAAGAGAAACGCCATTCTTTCTTCTTGTGTTTTTGCTTTAAGTAATGCGGTATTGGCAACAGTTTCCAAGTAAGATTTAACCAGTTCTCTGAATGCCTTATGCACGATGTGATCGTTAGCGGTGCGCCAGGCTTCGGGAGCCTCACCGATATAGAGACTGTATTTTTGATATTTTTCTATAAATTTTAATAACAGTTCAGGTGAACAGATATAATGCCTAAGTCTATAGTAAACGATCATTTGCCATACGATATAGGGAGGAAAACGGTAATCTTCATTAATAGTGACAGGTTGATTACCTTTTTGATGTTTTCTGGTCAGCCACATCACCTCAGGATATTTTTCGCGTTCGTAGCAGTCTTGAATACGAGAGACCCAAAGTAAAATCCGCGCATTATTGGCTGAAAACTGGTTGTCTGTATACCTTAGTCCACCGAACATCTGATGTAATTGTTTGTCAATATTATTTTGACTGGTCCTTATCCATATTTCCACGATATATGCTGTAGCAAAGCTTGTCGCCATCTCATAACGTTCTATATCGGTTAATAAAATGATTCCTTGTTGATTAAAAAGAGAGGGCATAGGTGGAATTTCATATTTCTCATACGGTTTGTCACTTTTGCTTTTAAAATAGAAATAATAGTGTTTTCCTTCCCGAGTAAATAGTATGAGACGATTTTTTTTGACCTTATCAAGTTCGCTAACAGAGGGCGCTTTGTGTTTGACCAGATAATCACATTGCTTATGGATGTAATCCGCATAGTCAGTAAGCATATGGGTTTCGGCAACTTTAATCACTTTCTTTAAATCAGGTGCTTCTTGCTTATGTTTTAAAATGATTTCGGTGCCGGCTTGCGCGTCTAACGGCCAATTTAATTGTCTTAGAATAGAGGGGGCTGTCACTTGTAGCCTAGTAGGTGTTTCTTTTTTATCACCAGGATAATAAATAAAATAGTTATCATTTTTATAGGCTATAACAATTTCATTTTTTTCCATTGCTAGTTTTAATCGTTCTTTGCTGGGCTTACCTAAGTGAAGGATGTAATCACTGTTGTGGATGTAGCGATAAAGTGCTTTGGTCTTGCTATGACTAGCAATATTTTTCAAGGGACTAGAAATATTTCCCATGGCAGCTTCCAACACCTTGTTGGCGGCTTCTTGACGGGAGGAATGCTTACAGCCTACATAAGCCGTGATACCTGCCACGGCTATCCAGATGAGATAAGCCCAGCCTCCCAAACCACCTGGTGTGATCAACGACAAATACACAGGTATACTAAACGTTTGTAGTGCGGTGCTCGTTGTTTTTTCAGCCATATATAACTCACGATTTTCACTGGCTTCACCTCCGGAAGCTCTCCAGTGATGATAGCCCGCCATACTTAAGTCAAAAGCCACATGAGCCAGTGTTGACAAGTGATACGGTGCATAAACCGCACCTAACCCCAGCTCATTTAATTGTTGTATCGCTTTAATTGCATACGTTGCACGCAAACCTGTATTTCCAATTCTCAAAGTCCAATATCGCCCTGTCTCCCAATTTGCGGGTAAAGGAAGGATCTGAATCAGTTTGAGAAAAAGTTGTGACCCAATCAGTGCGCAATTACTATTGTAAGGATCAGTAAAAAGGTCTTTATTCAATTGTTTTTTAATATCACTGATACTTTTATTAAACACTTTCATATCAGAGCATAATAAATATTTCTCGTTAAATCCTTGCACAAGTAGGGAGCCAATATTAGGCACGAATATTTGCGCCGTATGATACGCTTCTAAAAACGCTTTCAAAGCATATTTGTCAGAGGGGTCTAGGCCTTCCACCCAGCTAGGGAAGAGATGCTGAAGTATTAATCCCAAAACAGCATCAGTGCGTTGACCACGATAAATAAATCTACAGGTATCCAGTTGCTCTGTAAAATTGATTTCAGGTACCTTTTTTTGTAACTCATCTAAAAATTCAGCTGCATGCCCGTAGTAACCTAATTCACATCTTCCTTGGATCCAGAGCTGGGCTCCGCCGACTTGTACCATTTTCTTATCGATGAGGTCTTGTTCTTCAGCGTCAAGAACGGGGGTATCGTCTTCATTTGATTCTGCTCGCTTTGCTTTGATGAGAGTCATTTGGACATTAATTTCATCCATCTTGCCTAACCAAAATTCTGGGCCTTCATGTTCACTTAAACTCACTTGCTCCATATGCACTATTATTTTCTCGCCCCATTCCTTTTGTTGAGGGTCTTTGTTGATGAAATCTCCAATTAAAACCCTTGCCATAATAAAGTCAGCGCTTAATATATAGCCTAAGATGTTTTTTGATATGGTCTGCCTGATCAATGCCAATCCTAAAGGATAATGATAGGATTCTTTGTTTTCTTGGGCCAAAAATGCTTCAAGCTCAGTGATCCAAATACCGGTACGCATACCACTCTTTTTATTTTCTTGAAATCGAGTGAACATCTCATCAATTTTATCTAAATCAATTTGAGCTGCCATCTCAGGAGAAGCAGCGGCTTTATATTGGGTTATATTGTCTTTTGCTTCAGCAAATTTTTCTTCCAATACTTGCGAGAATATGTCTGATTTTACTTTTGCATTGGCATAATCTTTAATAAATTTATTTTTTTGCTTGTCAGGGTGATCATCAGCGACATCAGGTGACTCTTTGATTTGTGTTATCCAATAATTGGTTTTTTCATCCTTGTGTTCTTTGATATGGACTAATGCTTTCTTTATTTCAGCGCTATCTATGACTTGCCCGAAAATGACTTCCTTCTTATCTTCGGAAATAAAATAGTTACAATTTTCTATCTTTTCTATTAATTCAATGGCTTCATCAATCTTGCCTAATACGGCTAGACGCTCAACTTTCCAAGTAATGATGTCCAGATAGGCTTCTATTTCTGTCTCGTCGTTTTCAGTGTATTCGACCTTACTGGTAAGATGATGGGCGAGATCAATCAACCCACGTGCAGACTTGCCCGCGTTTTCGGTGATAAATTTTTCTCTAATATCGGTCTGTTGCCAAAAATGGGTAATGTTGTTCCAATCAGCTTGCGAACTCTGTTGAAAATTTGCAGGTTGATCGTTTGGATTTTGTTCTATTAAATAATCAGAATAATGGGACAGATCTGCAATAATGTTGTTCCAATCTTCTTCAGATAAATTCGATGTGGCCTTCTGTTTAATTTCCGGTGGTATGTAAATAATTTTAGAATTATAAACTGCTTTGGCTTTTTTTATTTCTGTTTTGCGGTCCTCCCATTTTTTTATAATGTTAGCAACTTCTTGAGCTAGCATGTTCATCGCAGCCGTGCGATCGCCGTCCGATGTAAGTATGGCATCTAACCGTATGTTAATCCTAGTCATATCATCTAAGACTGATTTTTTATCGCCTTCAGTTGCACCCTCTATGATACTTCCCAAATTGAGATGATTAATTTGAGCGGGTACCACGTATTTACAATCTCTAGCGACTTGTTCTAATTGTTCAGCTTCTACTCTCTCGCCTTTGTTTGCTAGCTGATAGGCACTGAATAAAAATAGATGTTCTAAGCCGCGAATCTCTGCAATTTCTTCTAGAGAAAATCGCAACTTACCAGCGGTAAGAAGACGTGCCAGTTCAATCAATTCAGGTGTTGTCAGGTCTTTATGCTTTGTGCGAAATGCCTCGGTAATATTACCCAGACGTTTAAATTCACTGGCTGCATTTAAATTGCAGCGTAGGGCTGGATAATTTTCTGGTAAATGCTCAGGGTTATAAAAAGGTGTCGTCTTATTTTGATGTGCTTTCAGTGCATTATCAATATCCTCAAACGAAGAAGAGACGCTATGATCAGCATAATTAATAGAGCTCATGTAATACTCAAAAGCAGTTTTAAATGTTTTATTCTTTTTTAAATTGACTAGGTTTAAGTCTTTCTTAAATTTTTCAGAATAATTTTTATATTCTTTTTTAGCCTGCATGAGCGCCTCAAACTCTGCCTGCGAGTTGACACCTGCATCAGCAAGTTTTTTGTAATGATAATATTTTCTTTTCAATTTCTTCAGCATATTATCAAATTTTATTGCGGTATGGCGTCTTGACCCTTTCTTCTTATTTAGTTCTCTAGGACGTAATAGACTTGGTTGGTAAAAATCAGGCAAATCAAAATAAGTGCCTAGACGTTGTTGCAATAAATTAGGATTTTGGTTAAGCGTATTTAGGTCAATATCAGTGAGAATAGAACACCGTAAGGCTTCACGCTCCATATACTCTTCTTTATTCGGATGAAGCTTAAGTCCTAATTCATTAAAGCGTGCCAGTTTTGCAGCTTGTGCGTCTTCTATAGACTGACCTTTGTATTGTTCTCTCACACGGTTTTCCATGCGATCCAATAAATCTTGATCTTTTAAATTTCTTTCTATAGCATTTTCCTGACGCCAAAGGTGTTGTTTATCTTGTTCAAAGTAAAACGCATTATCAAACGCATCATGATCATAAGCGTAATTCATTCTACGAGTTAACGCGTTATTTATCTTGAAAAAGCTAGCACGCATTTTGGCGTATTCATTTTTGAATTTACTTGGTTCTTTTCCTTGCAATTCTAATAAACGAGGCAGCCATTCTCTAATATTTTTATTTAACTTCTTTAAATCTGTTTCTGTTAAGTCGACATGACGAGTAAGGTGTCGTTCTATTCGATCTGCTTTCTCTTGTAAATGTTTTTGATAAAAAAAGCTAGCGGTCATCACGGCAATGGTAAATGCGGCCATGTAAGGTGCTGCAGCCCATACTGCGGAGCCGAATTGCCCTAAAAGCTCAACGATTTCAACTCCTGTGCCTGCTGCAGCTCCTGCAGCTCCAGGGGCCTCACCCCAGCTTAATAGCTTTATTGTCATACAACATACAAAACCTCCTTCCTGAATTTTTGCTCCAATACCAATTTCTGCTTTGCTCTTGGTATGAATGTTGATGCCAATACAGCCACTGGCATGTCCCTCACCAACTGGCCCAATTTCAAAACGTTCTATTTCTGCTCCATCCAGTATTGTTTCAAACACAGAACGGGGAGGTTTTTTATTGTTTGCTTCATTTGAGTCCACATAAAATGGATTTTTTGGAGCATGGGATATGGTTGGCTCTGGCTTAGCATTTTCTTCTGGAATAAGTTGGGGCTGGTTGATGAAATCGTACATATAATTAAAAAAATGCTCGTCCATTTCAGGACTATAGAGCACGTCTTCTTTAGAATGATTACTGGGTGGTAAAGGCGGTACAAAGGTACCTGACCACAGGGTATAGCCATCTTTCTTTTCGCATGTCCAAGAGGGCAGTGACGATGTGCTAGGCGTAGAAGTAATGTCGGGTACTTGTTCTTTACCTTGGTTCACAAATGAATGAGCGTTGTCCACATTCTCAGTTTTATTGTTGCCACTCGAATGAGTGGTATTATTGATTTCATGACTAGGGACTGCATCAGCGGGATAATGACTAGTTTGCTGAAGTAACATTTTTACTTCATTCTGCGTGCCATATTTTTGAGCTGGACCATACGCTAAAAATGCAAGCGGAGCCATAGGATTGAAAGGATCGGCAACGAAACTGCAAATATCGTTTAAGCATTTTTTTACGCCGTCAGGTGGTTGACCAGTGTGTATCCATTCTTTTATCCCGCTTGATATAACGTGTGCGATATCTCTAAGCGGTTCATAGGCCCAACGTGTCATGTCTTGGGAAGTGCAAACCCATGTCCACCCTTTTGCATTTTGTTTTAAAAGAGTATTAAATTGATAATCGTTAAAAGTCCAATTTTCACGATTATTTAGATGTTCCCAATATTCTCCAGAAGCTTCGTCGCGTTGTGACTCAGCATATTCGCTGCTTATCATATGAGGTAACGATATAGGTACAAGCGGACCGAATACAGCTAGGCCAACAACATAGTTGATCATTCCATTACAAAGATAACGTCCCTCGGGGTTTTGCCACCACTCTATAGCAATAGCAATACCAGGTCCTAAAACAAAATTAGAAGCCGGTCCCACTGGATTGCATGGCATTTTTGCATTCAGTTTGAAAGGAGGACGAGCATTGGGAGCATTCAGTTTTTTTCCAACAAAGCCTCGTATTTCAGAAACGAGTTTTACTTTATCGCTGGCACCAACCTGGGTTACACCATCATTCAACAGAATAAGAGTTCTATTTTTCCAAAATCCTTCTTTACCGAGAGAAAGGTCCATTTCTGGAAGTGCACTGGGGCTTACTTTGGGTACGCGAAAAATGGTAGGTGCTTCTTCCCTTATTCCAAATACAGAAGGGACATATTTACCCTTTGCTTCTGTATAACCATTCTTTATAAAAGCAGTTTCCACAATAATTTTTTGTTGTTCACTGGGGACGACTAAAAGATGACCGGTTTGATTATTTATTCCTGTAGCGGGTTGGGATGGTTTTACCACGATTTTATAATTTTCTATAGTAACCTCACCTCCTCCTAATCCAAGGTATCCTCCGAGAAGATCGGTATGACATAATTTACGCCCGACGAGAGAGCCATCTAGGTCGTGGTACCACACGGTTGTTCGCGGAGCTATGACTAACTTTGCATCGGGCGTAATGACATATAAGTACGTGCTAAAACCTTTAGTATTACGAATATCTTCAAGAGTCATAGGCCTAAAATAAGCTATCCCTTTTTCGCGTTTTACTGATTTATAAATCGTAGGGGATTCGACACCAAAATGTTCTAAATTAAATTGTGGACCACCAATTTTTACGGCGGGACGCCCATTTAGATAGGGTCGCGGCTTTGCTGGAATAGGTAGCTTGTCTAAATTTGGCAGCTCATCAGGGTTGAGATGCCGAATTTCCTCCAAGGTTAAGCTCAGGTTCCCTTGAGTAGGTGGTGGTTGTATTTTTTTCGGAGGTGGGTTGCTCGTAAAACGCAGAACGGCGTCTTCTAAAGTGACACCATCGGAAATATCAGGTGTTGGTTGTTGAGGCGTGGGTTGTGATGATTTATTAGAATTTGATCGGCTGTCAGACATTTTGCATTCCTCACACCTCGAAAAATTATTTTTAGGCTCCTTGCGTTTTAATTAATTATTTTAATTAGTTATATGTTTAAAAATGGACACCATCCTTGTGTCCTATAATTCCTGATAAAGTAGGAATCAGGATTAGGCGTAAGGTATGGATTTGTGATGCAATCTACAACCCGTATTGAATACGGGGTTAGATTAAACGCTGCATTAATTTAGATAGCGGTAGCGATGAGGGTAACAGGGGATATTCTTGGTTTAGTGCAATAGGTAATCAATAAACACAGCACGCCTAGAGAAGCTAAAGACAGCGCCAATGGAAAGAGTGTTTGTTTAGTAAAATTAGCTATTAACAGACTGACTAATGCCGATCCTGACATTTGAATACAGCCCATTAACGCAGACGCACTGCCGCCTAATTGTCTAAATTCTTCCATGGAACCGGCAATTGCATTAGGGATGACTATGCGTGCGCCTATGACGTAAACGGCTGAGGCGAGCAGCACGTAAATAATATGAAAGACATTTAAAAAATGACCGGCCAACATCAACAAGCCTCCGCTAAGCATAATCACTGCACCCAGAAATAATAAATGATAAATGCTCAAGAGAGAAACCAGTCTATTGACTAAGACACCTCCTGCTAAATAACTGCCTGAAATGACAAACGACGTCCATCCGTATTGCAGTGGGGTGAGTCCAAAACCATGAATAAATAATAAGGAGCCCAATTGAAAATAAGCGATTAACCCAGAAAATGCGAGGGTATAACATAAGGTGTGCATCAAGAAGGTGCGTGTTTTTAAGATGCGGTAATAGGTTTTTAAAATATCACTGAAATGAAGCTGTCCGGTCAATCGATTAGTATTGGTCTCAGGCAAAAACTTGAAGATAATGACTAATACAGCAATGATACTCAAAGTTGCTAAACCAAAATTAGCCCGCCATCCTAACTGTTCTTGTATGTAGCCACCTAGAACAGGCGCAATGATTAATGTCAGTACCAGTGATGTGGTGGTGTAAGACCAGGCTTTAGAAAATTCTGCACCACGAAAATAATCATGGGCTATGGCTCTATTTAGCACTCCACACGAGCCTGCTCCTATGCCCGCTATCAAACGGGAAATGATTAACATCTCGGGAGAAATAGCTAATGAGCAGATGAAGCTGCCCAAAAGAAATATGCCAAGACCTGCCATGATGATGATTCGCCTTCCATAGTAATCTGATAAAGGGCCGTAAATTAATTGTGAAAAGCTAAACCCAAATAAATACAATGTCAGCGTCAATTGACTAAAAGAATCTGAAATTAAAAAATAACCGCCGATTTCTGGAAGAGAAGGGAGATAACTGTCCAGTACAAATCTCCCCAAGGATGAGATCAAACACAAAATTAAAATTATCCTAAAATGTTGACGTAGCATTCCAATCACCCTCGTTTTGAATCGTGCAAGACATTATTTTTTTGGTGATTATTAACCCTAATTTCCTACCTACTGAAATGCGAGAATATAAAGGTGAGTCAAGTTCAACAACCCGTATCAAATACGGGGATTTTTTGACCAAATAATAGGCAGTTATTGCAGTAACTCAGATAAATTAACCCAAAAATGTATATTAAGAAGTAAAAATAGAGTAAATTAAGCGCATATGAAACCCTTAGACCAACATCCTCAATTTGTCCATCACGATGAAATCGCTGATATTTGTCGTCCTTTGGAAAGACTTAAAATTGATTATTTTGCGCATATCAATGTGCAATCTCAGCTTATCTCGGGTATTAGTAATAGTCCGGAATTTTCTATGCATTATTTAGAAAAAAAATATTATAACGCCGACCTGCATATGGCCGGGTCAGATTTAATAAAGGATTATTATATTTGGGA